>Ga0326727_10000382_pt1 | contig 183992 bp, 135 predicted proteins | sample MB2enrmetagenome_FD_207643 | JGI IMG/M metagenome (GOLD analysis project Ga0326727, IMG submission 207643) | Lab enriched peat soil microbial communities from McLean, Ithaca, NY, United States - MB29MY | ecosystem: Environmental > Terrestrial > Soil > Wetlands > Peat | place: USA: New York... | reverse complement strand
GCGACTCCCGCATTAGCCGTTGCGATTTTCTGCTCCCCCTCACCTTAATCCTCTCCCCCGATGGGGAGAGGAAATCGGAACCGGCCAATCAAAATGCATCTCCTCTCCCCTTGGGGGAGAGGCGGGGTGAGGGGTCTATCTTCCGATGTCATCGCAAAATCGAATTGGAACGGCGCACCGTTGCCCGGCGCGCATTACGCCGCCGCGGGCGATTTCAGGTGCGCCGGCTCTTTGACGACGCCGACCTCACCCCTGGCCCGGCTCTGGCGCTCGAAGGTCAATTGCACCTCGCGTTTGTCGTCGCCCGCTTTCGAGACGGCGACGACGGGCAGCTTGTACTGACCGTCGGGGAACGAATAGTGGAACGAGAACGTGCCGTCGGTGCGCAGCTTGATGGGCTTGCCGTCGACGGTGACTGTCGCGTCGGGCTCGGTGGCGCCGTAAATGATCAACTCGGCGTTGACGGCAAACCAGAATCCCTTCTGGGGAGCCGCCGACCAACTGGAGCCGCTGGGGCTGAACGCGCTGAACATGCCGGAGCTGAGTTCCTCCTGCATCCGGCGGCGCAGCCACTCCGAGATTTCGAAGGAACCCATCTGGATGCGGCGGAACAGATCGCCGCCGAGAATGCGTTCCAATTCGGACGATTGTTCGGCGGTCCATGGGCCGAGGTCGAGGCCGAGCTTGAACGGGAAGCGGAAGCCGGCGAGTTGGAGGCGATGCAGGGCATCGGCCAGCGCTTCGCCGTCCCGCATGTGGCCGCGAATGATCGCAAAGAGGTCGCGGAACGTAATATCGATCGGGATGGTGACGAACCGCGCTGTCGTGTCGGCCGAGACCGCATCCGGCGGCGTGGTAGCTTCACGCGAATGGCTGACGACGTGGAACTGGCCATCGTGACGCCAGTAACCGAGTTCGGCATGGTAGGTGGTGGCCGCTTTGTTGACAGGGATGTACCAGTTGCGCGAGTCGTGCCCGAGCGTGAGGACCTGGATCGGGTCGCCGTGGTTCTTCTCGAACACGCGCAACAGCAGGCGACCATCGGAGGCCTGGCCACGGGAGTCGGCCATTTGTTGCCAGCTCAAATCCCAATAGGCATAGAGCCAGTGCGGATCGCGCGCGGTGAGGAATAGCCGACCCGTGCCGTAGGAATCGGGCAACTCGCCGAGATGTTCTTCGTGAAACACCTGACTCGGCGGCGGCGGGGCCGGGCTGACATCAAATTTGTGCGCGGAAAGTTCGGTGGACGGCTGAGTTGCGCCGTTGTCGTCGCCTGCGGCGATGGGCTTGGGTGCCGGAGCGGCTTTGGGTTGGCGCGCGGGGCGCTGCACCCGTGACTTGGCGGCTGTCGCGACTTTGGCGACGGCGGTCTTGGGTTCATCGTCTCCGGCACGACGGCGGACCGCGCGGCGTTTGACGGCATCGGCAACTTTTCGCGCGAGGGCGGCGACACCGATCGGTTGTTTGGCGGCAGCACCCTTGGGACGCTGTTGATGAGCGTCGTGGATGCGGTCGGCGAGATCTTCCTTGTTGAGCGTGGAAACGCCACGCAACCCAAGTCGTTGCGCGATTTTCAGCAGTTCGGTTTTAGTTTTCGCCAATAAATCTGCCTTATTCACAACACATCACCTCCTGCCTCGCGGCCGCGAGGCATACCCCCGTAGCTCGGGGCCACCTTTCTCCAAGCGCGAGGTAGCTTAGACTAGAAATCGCGGGAATGTAAAAGGATTTTTTGTGAAAATGGAGCGGCGGCGCGGGCGGAGCCGGTTGTTTGTGGCCCAGAAGCAGTTACGCCGGGTTCTGGCTCGATGCGGGAGAGGATCAGAATCGGCGGCGGCGATGGCGTGAGCGAGGATATGGCAACGCCACTCGATGGGAGAGGGCGAGGGCGGACAGGCCGAGGCCGAGGAGGAGAAGAGACGACGGCTCGGGTATGAACTCGATGGTCATGTTGTCCATGGCGAAGTTGCTTTCTGAGGGACCGCCGAATGCGGGTTCACCGCCGAAGGCATTGAAATAGAGCCGGTCAATGTCCATGTAGTCGAACGTGAACAGCGTAGGGCTTGTTGCGCTGGCTACAACCGTCGTGTCGTACAGCAGTGTTCCACCTCGAAATCCCTGGACTTCAATGTTCAAGTTGCTATTGAACGCGCCGGTCAAATAGGTGCTCAGCAAGTCGAATTTGGTGCCTAGCGCATCAATCTCGGCGGGATTGCCAGCATAATTGAACGCCACATTGGATGCCGAGACCATTCCGTAGCCATAACCAAAAGGGTGACCGCTGGTAGAGTTGGACAGGAGAAGGGAATTCACTACGCCGAAATTACTCCAAGTGAGTCCTTGGTAGGCATTAGTAATGAGGGTTCCGAAGCCGTTGTCGTAAAGGTCATCGAAGGTGACGACGGTTTGGGAGCGGATGGGGCCAACAGAGAAAGTGAATAGTGCAAGAATAGTGAGGGAGAACGGCAAGAGCTTTGACCTCATGGAATACTTCCTTTCTCTGGAAAGATCATAGCAGACAGGGTGGCCCGAGGCCAGAGGATTCGGGGTGGCTGGGCTGGCCCAATAAGGGTCGGGGGTCGTGGTAACCGGTGGTGTGCGGCGGACGGGGTGTGGAATCGTTAGGCGAGTTTTAGTTGACCACGGTATCGCCGTAGGATATCGTAAGGCCGATAGGAGATGATCTTTGAAATAGAGGAAACGGAGCGCGGCGACAGAGCGCCGTGGCTGCAACCCCGACATGGTGTTTCGCCTGGGACAGGCGGCGCTACAGTCCAACGGCGCGGCCAGCTCACCGTAGGCAGGCTCGGGGCCGGCGGGGGGAGGGTTGCCAAACGAACCCAATTCTGTGCAAGCCGGCGTGGAAAAGTTTTTTTGGAAAGCCAAAAACGAAGCCAATTGCCACACTCGACAGCGGGTATGTCGGAGTCGGCCCTTTTGAGGTGCTTGCGTTTGTGGATTCTATTGATGGATAAGATGTTAGGAGGAAGAATTGGCCAATTTGTCACAGGGCCTGGCATTCAGGCCAATTGCGCGTCCCGGCGAGCGCTGGCGGAGGGGTTATGAGGCCTCGTTTAGGATTTCAGCGTCTGGGCGATGAGGTCGATGCTGCGGGAGGTGGCGCCGACGTTGGATTCGATGACGCGGTGGGCGGCGTCGACGATGGAACGGCGGCGGTTGGGGGACTCCAACAGTTCCTGGACGGCGCGGCGGAGGCCGGCGGCGTCCGGGACCTGGATGCAGGCGCCCCGGGCGACGAACTCGCGGGCGATGGCGCGGAAGTTTTGCATGTTGGGACCGAAGACGACGGGATGACCGCTGGCGGCGGCCTCGACGATGTTCTGGCCCCCTTCCCCGACGAGGCTTTTGCCGACGAAGATGGCGGTGGCGATTTTGTAGAACCACTTCAATTCGCCGGTGGTATTGACGATGAGGCAATCGTAAGGTTTGGCGGTTTGTTCGAGGCGCGAGTTGATCTCGGAGCGGAGAATGAATTTGACCTGTTTGCGTTTGGCCAGGTCAACGACTTCGCGGGTGCGCTCGACGTGGCGCGGGACGAGGACGAGGAACAGGCGGGGGAACTTCGTGCGCAGGTCGGCGAGCAGGTCGAACAGGATTTCTTCCTCGCCGGGATGGGTGCTGCCGGCGACGAGGATGGGTTGCGCGGGCGACACATCGATCTGCTTGAGCAACTGGACGGGATCAACCGATTGCGCGTCGGCGTGGGGCATGGAGATGTCGTACTTCATGTTGCCGGTCATGTGGACGCGGTCCGCGGGCACGCCGACGGCGATGAAGTTGGCGGCGTCTTCGGGGCTTTGGGCGCACACGAGCGAGAGCTGATCGAACACGCGCCGCGACAGCCAGCCCAAGCGTTTGTAGCCGCGCTCGGAGCGGGGCGACATGCGGCCGTTGACCAGAAAGAGCGGAACGCCGCGCGACGCCCCCGTCCAGATATGGTTGGGCCACAACTCGGACTCGATGAGGACGACGAAGTCCGGCTGAATCAAGCGGTAGGCGCGATGGATGCACCACGGGAAATCCTGCGGAAAGTACAGCAGTTCGACTTCCTGCGGCAGGCGCTCGTAGGCCTGCGTGTAGCCAGTCGAGGTGGTGGTGGTGACCACGACCCGCAGGTCGGGAAATTTCCGCTGCAGGACGTTGATGAACAGCAGCGCGACATTGACCTCGCCCACACTCACCGCCTGGATCCAGCAGCGGCGTTCTTTTTTTTCGGCGAGCCACTGGCGCAGGTCGTTGGAGTAAAAGCCGAATCGTTGCCAGAAATTCTCGCGATACTTGCCCCGTTTCCACATTTTGTAGAGGAACAGCGGGCTGAGGAGGATGAAGCTCAGCGTGTACAGGAGCGTGTACAGGAGTCGGATCACAACGGGACAATAGCCAATCTGTGGCGCGGTTGCGAAGCCATTTCTGTTATGGCGCGGCGTGCAACTGGACAAAAATGTGCGGGTCGAGACCGCCCTGCGAGCCATAACGGCGTAGGTACCGCATGGCACGAGAGTTGCGGCGAATATCCATGGATGAGCGTAGTTCGTACCAGCGTTTCTCAACCCGAGCCGGAGGTATCTTGCCCGGATGATGCCTACTTCCGCACGTTGATCGAGAATTCCTCGGACATCATCTCAATCTTGGAGTCGGACGGCATCATCCGCTACGAGAGCCCGTCGATCGAACGCGTCCTCGGGTATCGGCCGCAAGAGTTGGTGGGATGTAACGCCTTTGATTTGATTCATCCCGATGACGTCGCGCGAATCCAGATCATCTACCAGGAAGGCCTGCGCCAGAGCGGGACCATCCGAGCCGGCGAGTTCCGCTTCCGTCACAAGGATGGCTCCTGGCGCGTGTTTGAAGCCATCGGCAAGAACCTGCTCGACGATCCCGCCGTCCACGGGATCATCATCAACTCCCGCGATATCACCGAGCGCAAGCGCGCCGACGAGATCCTTCGCGTCAGCGAGGAGCGGTACCGCGGTTTGTTCGGCGCCATGCTGGAAGGCTTTGCGCTGTGTGAAATGATTTGCGATGTCGACGGAAAACCCTGCAATTTCCGCTATCTCGAAGCGAACGCCGCGTTTGAGCAAATTCTGGGCGTCGCGTGCCGGGAAGCGGTCGGCAAGACAGTCCGCGAAATCTTTCCCCAAATCGAAGACTATTGGATCGAGGCCTACGGCAAGGTGGCGCTCACCGGCGAGCCGGCGCGTTTCGAAAACTATCTGCACGCGCTCGATAAACATTTCAAAGTTGTTGCCTTCAGCCCGAAACATGGGCAGTTCGCCGCGATCTTTTCAGACATCACGGAACACCGACGGAATGAAGAGGCGCTCCGCTGGAAGACAGCCTTCCTGGAAGCGGTGGTGCATTCATCACCGGATGGATTACTGGTGGTTGACGGGCACCGCCAGAAGCTGCTCCAAAATCACCGAGTCAACGAGTTGTGGAAGATTCCCCGTGATATCGCCGAGAACGCCGATGAGCTGAAGCAAGTCCAGTACGTGGCGGGTTTCACCAAATACCCGGAACAATTCCTCGATCGCATCCGTCGCCTTTACGCTCATCCTGAGGAAACCAGCCATGACGTGACCGAGCTCAAGGATGGAACTGTCCTGGACCAGTGTTCGTCGCCCGTGCTCGGTAGCGGGCAGGAGTGTTATGGAAGAATCTGGACGTTTCGGGACATCACCGCGCAGAAGCAGGCCGAGGAGCGCCTTCGTCTCCAAAGCACCGCCCTGGAAGCCACCGCCAACGCCGTTGTCATCACGGATCGCACCGGCTCGATTCTCTGGACCAATCCGGCCTTCACGCAACTGACCGGCTACACGTCGGAAGAGGTGCTCGGCAAAGACACGCGGCTCCTCAAGTCCGGAGCGCAGGACGAAAGTTTCTACCGAAACCTGTGGGAAACGGTGACGTCCGGTCAGGTATGGCGCGGCGAGATGATCAACCGACGCAAGGATGGCGGCGTCTACAGCGAGGAGATGACGATAACCCCGTTGCGCGACGAGATTGGCGAGATTACGCACTTCATCGCCATCAAACAGGATATCACCGGTCGCCAGCAGACGGAACGGGCGCTTCACGAGAGCGAGGAACTCTTCCGCTCGCTCAGTGCCAGTTTGCCCCTGGGCATTTTCCTGACCGACACCGGCGGGCTGTTCACCTACACCAATCCCCGGTGCCGGCAGATTCTTGGCTGCTCGCTGATCGAGAGCCAGAACAACGGTTGGACCAAGGTGATCCACCCGGATGACCGCGACGGCGTCTGGCAGCATTGGCTGGAGTATGTCCAGTCCGCCCAAGGCGAGTACTCGTGCGAGTTTCGAATCCAGAGCGCGGGCGGAACCACGCGGTTCGCCCACGTGCGAGCGGCGCCCTTGCACTCGGACGGCGGGTCGGCGATAGGGTTCGTGGGGAGCGTTGAAGACATCACCGAACGGAGGCAGGCGGATGATGAGTTGCGGGAGAGCAAGCGAAGCCTTGAACGCGCACTGCAAGAAGTCCGAGCCGCCCAAGACCAGGTGGTGCAGCAGGAGCGCCTGCGCGCGCTGGGCACGATGGCCAGCGGCATTGCCCACGATTTCAACAACGCGCTCGCGGCCATTCTCGGTTTCACGGAATTGCTGTGCAATCGTCCCGAGAACCTCGACGACAAGAAGAAGACGCTGCGGTACCTGCAGATGATGAACACGGCGGCACAGGACGCCGGGATCGTGGTGAATCGATTACGCGAGTTCTATCGCCAGCGCGAGGAGGGCGAAGTCTTCGCCCCCGTCGATCTCAACAAGTTGATCGAACAGGCCGTGTCGCTGACGCAGCCGAAGTGGAAAACCCAGGCCGAGATCAAGGGCGTCACGATCCAGGTCGTGACGGAGTTGGGGCGAATTCGTCCGGTCGCCGGCAGCGAAGCGGACCTGCGGGAGGCGCTCACCAACCTGATTTTCAACGCGGTCGATGCGATGCCGCAAGGCGGCACCATCACCCTGCGCACACGGTCCATCAATTCGCGGGCGATCATGGAAGTTGCCGATACCGGGATGGGAATGACCGAGGAAGTGCGCCAGCGTTGCCTCGAACCTTTCTTCACCACCAAGGGCAACCAGGGCACGGGCCTGGGATTGTCCATGGTCTACGGCATTCTGCAGCGCCACATGGGCTCCGTCGAAATCGAAACCACGCTCGGCAAGGGGACAACGTTTCGCTTGTCGCTGCCGGTCGCGCAGGAACCGCCGACGGCGAGCAACCGTGAATCCACGCCAGCGAGCGTTCGCCCGTTGCGTGTGTTGTTGGTCGACGACGAAGATATCGTGCGCCAGATTCTGCGCGAGTATCTGATCGGCGACGAACATGTGGTGGAAACCGCCGCGAACGGGCATGAAGCGTTGGACAAGCTTTCGAAGTTCGCATTCGACGTCGTGATCCTGGACCGCGCCATGCCCGGGTTGAGCGGCGATCAAGTGGCCATCGCCATCAAGGAACTCAAACCCAAACTGCCCGTTATCCTGCTGACCGGATTCGGCAATATGATGCAAGCCACTGGAGAGCAGCCGCCGGGCATCGATCTCGTCCTGGGCAAGCCCGTCACGATAGCCGGACTGCGCTCCGCATTGGCGAAAGTTGTAAAGTCTCCCTAGCCTTCGCACTCCAAGCGATCTACGGCACACCGACCGCTCCGCGTTGTTGCCGAGCCCGGCTGTCCACGTACATGCTGGGGATCGTGGACAGGAAGATGGCGGCAGCTACCCGTGCCGGCCCCGGTTGCCGACGGGCCGAGCTTGACCAGGACGATCAAGATCGCCGCAACAAACAAGTCGAGTCTGGACCGCTTCCCGAGGATACCCAGCACGGAAGCACGGCCTGTCGTCTCTGCCAACGTCGAACGATGGAAGTGTGAACGCGCCCGCACTCCATCCGATGATCGAAACCACCTACGGTTTCACGTCGCTCGCGGCGCGTTCGCGCAGGTCGCGAACCGCAAGGATGTACTGGTTCAGACGCTCCACGTGGTCGGAGACATCCGCCGTCTTGAGCATGGCACGAACGCGAATTAACAAGTCCGCCACCTGAAATGGTTTGCCGATAAAATCGTCCGCGCCGGCTTCCATGCATTCTTCGAGGCGGCCAGTGGCGGTGAGGGAGGTAACGATGATGACCGGAGTGTTTCGAGTTTCCGTACCGGCCCGAATCGCCTTACAAAACGTCAACCCATTCAACTTGGGCATGCTGATGTCCAAGAGGATCAGGTCGGGCTTTAGCGCGAGCGTCTTTTGAACGGCGTCCTTGCCGTCTGTCGCCGTGCACACCTCCACGTTTTCGGTGACCAGGATGCTTTCGAGAACTTCCCGCATCCCCGGATCGTCGTCGACAATCAGCACTTTTCGTCGATTCACAGGCTGACCTGCCCCCTTGGGCCGCTTATACAGAGACGGCCACGCGCAGGCAAGTTATTTCGCCGCTGAACGCGATCATCGTCGCAATCAGGCAAAGGCACGATCCACTCCCATCATCCCCAATGGCCGCTAATCCACACGCCGCTCCAGCCGCGACGTTCCCAGTGCCCGCCGATCCAGACAGCGTGGCGATGCGGAGGCCATACCCAACGACCTCGAACCCACACCCACCGACCGCCGTACCACGTCCATGAGCCCGCGATCCATACGTAGCCCGGGGCCGGAGCCGGGTAGTAATCCTCCATGATGGGCGGGGGAGGAGGCTGTGACACTTCGACCGCTTCGTAAGCCCCCGAATCAGGCGGAGGCGGCGGGGCCGAACTGTCGCCGCTGGCGGTATTGATCATAAAGTCGATGACCTTCTCGGTGACGCCCGCGTCCTTCAGGTCGATGATCTCCGCTGTGCTCAATTGATACATCGAATGCGAATTGCGAATCTGGCTAATGATGACTTCGTCACTGACACCGGCCTTGGCCAGTTCCTTGACGTCCGCCAGTCCGAGCGGTTGCCCCTGTTCGACGCGTTCCCAAGTCGCGGGCGCTTCTTGTTGAATGCGGGCTCGTTGCTGCTCATCGATGGAATGACCGATGATCCCTCCTGTGAGAGCCCCAACCGCGGCTCCGATTAGCGCGCCGGCACCGGTGTTATGGCCTGCCGCGTTGCCGATGATCGCGCCTGTGCCGGCGCCGATGGCACCGCCGGCCAGTGCGCCCGTGGCCGTATTGTCCGGCCGCCCCTCGGGCGTGTAACACCCCGTCAAAACAACCCCGGCAGCCAGGACTGTAACAACTAAAGAATTTGGTTTCATTTTTACCCTCCTAACAATCACTTAAGACGAAATACCGGCTTGTCCGGTTACACGTGCCATCGGCGATAATTGACGCACAAGATGGCTTCTTGTTCAACCCCGTATGCGTCAACACCTCAATTTGCATACGGAAGGTGTTGATAATCAATGGATTTTTCTCGATTCACAAAACGGGGCGTTACGCCAAAGAGGAAGTTCATGGTGCCACTTGGTTTGATTTGGGTCGGATTGAGTCTGCGTGGGGGGCCGTGATCATTCAGGCACTTTGACTTCCCCGCTGGCTTCCAGTGTGTCCATCTCCCCGAACATCACTTGTCGAGTCCGTCAAAAACAGCGTCGGCAAACATTCATCACACTTCAGCCGCGGGCTTGCACCATCGGCGGGGCCACGGAACGTCGGTGGATGACCTCGACCGGAAGCACGCGATGCTCGACGTTGGCGCGGCCCTCGGGATTTCGAATGCGCCAGGCGAGCAGTTCGATGGCCGCCCGGCCCATCTCGGCCGTCGGCTGATGCACCGTGGTCAACGGCGGATAGACGCGCGGTGCGAGCCGGGAATCATCGAAACCCACCACGGAAATCTCGCGAGGGCAGTGGATATTGTCCTTGGCGAGCGTTTCGAGCAACCCGACGGCGATTTCGTCGTTGCCACACACGACCGCCGTGGGTCGATACGACGATTCCTTGAGTTGTTCCCATCCGCGAAGGCCGCCTTCGAACGCAAACGGCACATGCACGATCGCGCGGTGGTCGATCGACAAGCGGCCATCGGCCATGGCTTTGACGAACCCCTGTTGCCGCTCGGCCGGATCGCGCAACCCGACCGGGCCGTTGATCATGGCCACGTCCCGGTGGCCCAATTTCAGCAGTCCCCGCGTCATCTCGTACGCGCCCATTTGATTATTGACGGTCACGGTGCTGACGCCGACTTCCGCGAGATCGATTTGGGGCGGCACGCTGCTGCCCATCACCACGATCGGGCGAGCCAGTTCTTCGAGCTTCATCAATTGACGCACCGACAGGGGATTGGCCATGTACAGGATGGCGCCGGCGCCGGCCGCGACATGGCGCATTTGCTGCATGACGTCCAGATCGTTGGGGTCAATGAGCGCGACGCGGATTTCGGTTTCCCACTCGCGGGACGCCCCGACGACGCCGGACAAGATGGTCCCGAAATACTCGCTGGAGAACGATTCCAACTGCAGCGGCAGCAGGACGGTGATCAAATGCGTCCGGGGTTTGCGCATCAATTGCGCGGCCGGATGCGGCACGTAATTCATCGCACGCGCTGTTTCCACGATTCTGGCGCGGAGATCCGCGCTGACGCGTTTGCTCGTTTCCTCCCCGAGTGCGCGCGACACCGTCGACGCGGAAATTTTTAACTTCTCCGCGATGTCTTGCAAACGTGTGCCAGATTGCGATTTCCAGAGGTCAGACATTGCGAGCATACTGGCTGACTTTGCCAACGGTTGCAAGCATAAACGCGTAGTAAAAACTTCTAGCACGGACCGGTTCGGGCTGTCGTTGCCGATTCAAGTAACTTTGCCACAACAACATACGATGTATTCAAATGGCAGCACGATTCATGTATACTATGCCTATACTAGGAATGTTATTGACATGCTGGAACGGTTTTGAGATGATTTGCGGCAACGGAGACGGGTAGAATTCAGCGAACATAGACGGGAGGAATGGAACATATGGAGAAGCATGTTATGGCAAACGTTTGCCGCGGGTGTGTGGCGGCAGTCACACTTTCACTTTCTCTGGCAATCACAACAACCCATGCTCAGGTCTTGATCAACCCTGGTTTTGAATCGGGTTCCGGGTTATATACCAACACCGATCCCAATCCGCCGGAGCCAAACTCCACTGTTACGACCGCTGCGGTTGGATGGGTGCAGTTTAGCGATGCGATTCGCATCTCGACCAACGAATCGTGTTCGAGCGAGACCGCGCACAGCGGGGCGTATTCACTACAGTGCTCCGGCCCGTCTGTGCTCAATGGGGACGGTTCCGTGGGTGCCTCATTTGCACAACAGTTCATCACCACCGGAGTGACCAACGGCCAGGTATGGGTGTTGAACGGTTGGGGGTTGACCCCGTCGTGCGACGAAATGTCTGACACTCCGATCAGCTTTGCATCCTTCGGTGCCCTTCAGATCCAGTTTTACGATGCGACCGGTACCAATGCAGTGGGAGGTGCCATAACCTCCACGCCGTTGTATGCACCAAATGATCCCACCGCCGGCCACGTTGGTATGAATCCGGACCAATGGTACAGTTGCACAGTGACCGCGACGGCACCGTCCGGGGCCAGCCAGGTGGCGTTTAACGCCATGCACATTGGAGACGAAAACGAATTGGGCTCCATTTATTGGGACGATTTGTCAGTCGCCAACTTGGGAGTGCCTCCTCCTCCTCCTCCGTCCGCTACCAACCAGTTCCAGGCGGCCATTCAGTCCGGCAATGAGATTTGCTGGGCAACGGTCGCGTTCGCCTCCTACCAGGCGCAATACAGCGACGACAACGTGAATTGGACCAATATTGGCTCGTTGTTACCGGGCGATGGCACGTCGAACTGTGTTTTCGCCACGGTGCACAAGTATTATCGTGTGCAGGCCTACGTCACTTCCGGCGGCGCGAACCAGTTCTCCAATCCCAGTTTCGAGACGGGCGCGGCGTCGAATGCCGATCCCAACGCTGCGGGTTGGGTGCAGTTTAACGATGCCTTCCGAACCTCCACCAACACCACGGGATCCGCCCTAACGGCCCACAGTGGGGCCTACGCCATGAAAACCTACGGTCCGTTTGAAGCATATCAGGATGAATCCGGCGCTTATCAGAGCGTCGCGGCCAGCGCTGGCCAGAACTGGCGCCTCACCGGCTATTGCCTGAATTGGGCGAATGATCCGTTAAGTGGGCCAAACAGTTACAATGCGGGAGAAAGCAGTTATGGCGTCGGCCAGTTGTTGTTCATGGACAATACGGGTGGCACCGGTAATGTCCTGTTGGCGGTGGATGGGCCGCACTACGGCACCGATGCGCAATTCCCACTCAATCAATGGCAGTTCTTTGAAGTCGATGGCACCGCCCCCGCGGGCACGGTTAACGTCCGCGCGCAGGTCACGCATGTCGGCTACGCCGCTAACGCCGGCTCGGTCTACTATGATGACGTGACGCTGTACCAACCGTCCTCCGGGAGCCCCACACTCACCCCGTTCACGTCTCAGCCGGCCGTGCAAGTCGCTTGGCCGACCACCGCGCCAACCTCCAACAGCACGGTCGACGTCCAGCTTCAGACCATTGGCAATCTGATGCAGGGGCTGCCAATTATCCCCGCAACGACCTCGAACCTGTTGCTGAACCCGAGTTTCGAGCCGGGCATTGCCGGCGCACCCAACGCCACCCCGAATGATCAACCGGGGTGCAGCAACGCCACGGAGACGGCCTGTGGGGCGTGGCTTGGCTGGAATAATTGGACTGCACCCTGGTCATTCTTCTACACGCAGAAGATCACGACCAAAGACGGCGTCCAGTGCGCCAAGACGTACTCCGGCCCCAACGGTGGGGTCTATCAGTCCGTCGCGGCAACGCCTGGGGAAGAGTTCAAGGCCACCGCTTGGTTTGTCAACTCCAGCACCGATCCCATGGCGGGGGCGGAAACCGCCGATCTCCGCCTGATCTTCCATGATGCGGCCAATGGCGGGGGAGACACCTTGCAGACGACCGTGAGTTCTTCAGTCGTCAGTACTTCTACAACCCATGATGTGTGGACGCAGTTGTCGGTGTCCGCTTTTGCGCCAGCCGGTACCGTGTCGGTGACGCTCATGGGATTCTTCCAGGATCCCGGCAACGCTGGCGGCGCCATGTTCATGGACGATGCCAGCCTGATCGGAACGACCTACGGGAACTGGCAGGATATCGGACCGATATACCCCGGCACCGGCACCACGAACACGCTTGTTGACCTGGTCAGCACCAACGCGTCGAAGTTCTATCGGGTGACGACTCAATAAATGGAATAACGGAACAATGGAGTTGTTAATCGCAGCATGACGAATGAGATGCCTGCGGCTCTGACGAGAGCGGCAGGCGAGGTAGGGTAGGTAAACCGTATGGTTAACCATAACACGAAGGGAGAAAAGGTATGGAGAAGCGAGTAAGAGTAATCGTGGGCGTCGCGTGTGCGATGCTCCTCTGCGCCCGTGCAAGTCAGGCGCAGACATTGAATGTTACAGTTGATCCAACCCAAAACTGGATCGGCTATATGAATGTGTTCGATCTGCCGTCGAACGGTGGAGGCTACGAGTTCGGCAGCGCGTGGGGTACGAGCGATCTGCAAGCGTCATTCTCAGGCGCGACGCTGACGCTGGCTCCGAATATCAACTGTTACAATGCGGGCGACACCTACTGGACCAATCCGGACGGCAGCCCGAATAAGAACATGGCCGCTTCCATGTACGTGGAAACCGCCGGGTATGCGGGCGGGCCCGTGAACTTTAGCGGCCTCACACTGGCCAATACCCTGGTGAGCCCCTATACCGCCGTCGCGTTTATCGATGACTTCAGCCCGAGTTATAGCTTGGTGAACACGATCAGCGCGTCACTGGTGGGCGGGCAGCAGTTCAGTATTAACCTCAATATCACGCCGGGTGATGTTCTCCAGTACGGATTCATCACCACGGGCCCGGACGCCAATCCGGCGACCGTTGCCAGTCTCGGGAATGCCCAGGTCATTGCTGTTCCCGAACCGAGCAGCATCGCCCTGGTGTTGGCCGGCCTGAGCGGTCTGGCGATGTTGCTCCGGAAGCATCGCTCGTAAGTTGTGTTGGTTGTTAGCGCAGTTGTCACGGGATCAGCCCTGCTTATCAGGCAGAGCTTGGTAAGCAGGGCGTCTCGTCCTGGGATCGGTCGATGGGCGGATCCGGGAGCAGTGCTCGGGTACTTGTCAAGGGCGCGGGGAACGTGGTGTGTGTTAAGAGTAGCGCGACTCCGATGGAATCGGACGATAGAATGAAACAAAACGGAACCGAAACGACGATGACGACGCCCAATGCGCGCCAGCAAAGGAGTTGAACAAAGTAGATGAGTGAGTTTCGCAAAAACCGTAGCGCCTTTACGTTGATTGAGTTGTTGGTCGTGATCGCCATCATCGGGATCCTGGCGGCCATGTTGCTGCCAGCCCTCAACAGCGCCCGCGACCGCGGCAAGACGGCTCTCTGTGTGTCCAACCTCAAGCAGGTTGGCATCGCCATCACCATGTACGCGGACGACAATGGCGATTACTATCCGCCCGGCTGGATCGACGGCGTCTCCGATTGGTCGTTGACCATCGCGCCCTATGTTGCCAAGAGCGCGGCCACGTACCAGAATCTCGGCTCGGTCACCACAAGCGCCGCTTTTACGTGCCCCAGCGTCCGAGCGCCCGGTGGCGACGTCACGCGCACGTCCTATTCGGCGCACCCCTATCTTTTTGGCAGTTCGACGGCAAACTGCAACCTAAACGTCCCGTGCTTCTGCTTCAATGTGCCCAAGCGACAAGCCTCCCAGTCACGTCCCAGCGAGCTGGTCCTTCTGGCTGACGGGGTCTGCGGCCTGAATTTCGGTGCATTGCCCACCGATTACGACGCGGCAGCACTCTTGGGCGTGTATGAGGACGCGTATTGTTTGGGAGGTTCGGGTGCTCCTCCCCCGTCCAACCCGCTGAAGACCACCGACTTTTCGACAGCAGATGGCGGCGGAAGTGATCAGGGCCGGATCTGCCTTCGCCACAACGGGAAAAAATGCGCGAATTTCCTGTTCTGCGATGGCCACGTCGAGACCTTGCAGGCCGGGCAGTTGACCGCGAGGAATTTCGAGTTCGACCCGTAACGCCCGCCCACGTTTCATCGCTCTGATATCCGGCCGATCACGCAGCCCATTACGACGGGCCCGGATGCGCTGCTGACAGCGCACGCTACACTCGCGCTGGTGTCGCGTCGGCTGCCCCCAGCCGATAGGCTCTCGACCGGCCCGGAAGGCGCTGGAGATTGCGCCGTCGGCAAGGATTCGGCGCATTTGCGACCCGGGCATGACATGATCGGATTCGATGCCTCCGGATGAACTTTGGCTCACTCGTGGGCGCCAAGGAAGCGGCAGCCGGGTATTGCCGAAACCGCATCGATAGATGACAAAAACCAAAACTCCCTCAAGATCTGAGGGAGTTCTGGGCTGCGGCTGCGTATCTGGGGGTGCGCTAACCAGCGGTTCTACTACATCGTCAATTCTTTGTCGTTCCTTCTCCGGAGCACTAACACAAGGTTCTTCATCTGCCACATCGATACGAATCACCGACAAAAAGGTCTTCCCTCACGTGGACTTCACGCATGGAGCCTACCCTTACCTCATCACTATGAGCTGGTTAAGCTTGCCGTATGCCATGTGAGGAGCACCCATTTTCATCGGTCACACGTCGCAGTCGCAAGAGATTGCTGATACGATAGTTACGCACAAATCCGTGATCAATCACGCTTCGATGTTGTTGTCGTGGTGTTCGAGGAAGTGTAAACACCTACGACATCCATAGTGAAGCACTGCTGTCTAACTATCGAACACTCAATGTGTTGTGTTTGGTTGACAGTAACCGGTTACCTTGTAAGGAACGTCGACATCGTTTACACCACAATGACGTACCTGCTTTATTGAATTGAATCGAGACGCCGGCCTGTTTAGCATTGTCCACACACTAATGACGCATACCAAGGGAAGGAAACTCTTGTGACCAAGGAAACCCAAGCCACAGGATTGAAGGGCTGGATCGGCTACCGCCCGGAGATCAAGGTCATGGATTGCACAATCCGCGACGGCGGATTGATGAACAACCATCAGTTCGACCACGAATTCGTGAAGGCGGTATACCAAGCGGACATCGAGGCCGGCGTCGATTACATGGAAATCGGCTACAAGGCCTCCAAGAAACTGGCCAGCCGCAACGAACACGGTGCGTGGAAGTTTTGCGACGAAGACGATATGCGGCGGATAATCGGCGACAAGAAGTCATCGGTCAAAATCTCCGTCATGGCCGATGCCGAGCGCACGGATTACCACACCGACATCCTCCCCAAAGGCAAGACCGTTGTGGACATGGTGCGCGTCGCGACCTACATCCATCAGATTCCCACGGCGTTGGACATGATCAAGGACGCCCACGACAAGGGCCACGAAACGACGATCAACATCATGGCCGTCTCGACCGTTCCCGACCTGGAACTCGACAACGCGCTGGAGGTCTTGTGCAACTCCGCGGTCGGGACGCTCTATATCGTCGACAGCTTCGGCACGCTCTACGGCGAGCAAATCCAGGCGCTGATGCACAAGTTTCTCAAGTTTGCCCGGCCGGCCAAGAAGACGATCGGGATTCATACGCACAACAACATGCAACTCGCGTTCGCCAACACCATCGAGGCGATCATTCTCGGCGCCAACATGCTGGACGCGAGCGTGGCGGGTCTGGGACGGGGGGCGGGCAATTGCCCGATGGAACTGCTGTTGAGTTTCCTCCACAATCCCAAATTCAATCTGCGCCCGGTGCTGCACTGCATCCAGCATCACGTGGAACCGATGCGCGAGAAACTGGGCTGGGGATTCGCCATTCCGTATTTGGTGACCGGCCACCTCAACCAGCATCCGCGCACCGCGATGAAATTCATGGAAGAAACGGACGGGCGCGACATCCTCAAGTTCTACGATGCCGCGATCGAAGAAGAATAGTCCCAGCCCTCCCCGGCAAGCAAACCGGCTTGCATCCGGGAATCCAATGAAGAGCTTGCGCGACGGCGCCGGCGGCGGTTCCCGGGGGACACGGTCTTGTGGTTTCGCGGAACCTGCTCACGTTCCTCGTCTGCGCCGTGTTGTTCCTCTCCCTGAGCTCGATTTAGACTGAGCAGGACGCGGGGGCCCCCGCGCCTCGACGTTGCATTTCGAGCCCCAAAGCGTTATGTAGAATGGCATGAGGTTCGCATCGCGTCGTGCCGCGTCATCGGATCGTATCCGACTGAAATCGTTTCACTGGTTCCTCCCTGGAGGACAATGAAATCTCGACTTCTGGTCGTAATCGCGTCGCTCGTAGTACTGGCCGTTTCGAGCACCGCGCGCGCCCAAACGGGCACCGTGGCCTTCAGCCAATCGTTATACACAGTGGACTCGGACCAATCGAACGCCACGATTACCGTCATCTTTACAGGCAGTACCGACGACGCGGCCACCGTCGAATTCGACACCAGCGATGGAACGGCCACGGACGGGGTGAATTACGCGGGCGTGAGTACGATCGTGGGCTTCACGCCAAGCGTCGTGACCAATAGCGGCATCATTACCACCAATACCGTCACCACCAATACCGTCGTCATCACCATTCTGGGTGGTGGAGCATCGCAGTCCACCCAAACAGTCAATCTGGCCCTGTCGAATCCGACCGGAGAGGCGGTCCTGGGCAGCCCGTCTACGGCCCTCTTGCAGATTATCAACACCGAGGAACAGCAAGTGGCATTTAGCCAGTCAGCCTATACGGCGGATGACACGGACACGGAGGCGATCGTCACGGTGGTCCTAACCGGCGGGACGAACGGTACGATCACCGTCAATTTCAACACCAGCGACGGAAGCGCACAGGCCGGCGTCAACTACACGGCGACAACGGGAACGGTGACCTTCGCCGACGGAGTGCTGACCAACACCGTCGCCATTCCGCTGCTGCCGCCGAGCGGGCTGACAACCAATCAAACCGTAAAGCTCGCCCTATCCGCCCCCACGGGAGGCGCCTCCCTCGGCAACCCCAGTCGGGCGGTACTGACACTTCGGGCCACCGGTCCGCCCGTGGTCCAACTGAGCGCGGCCAACTATAGTGTCCATGAACATGTCGGCAAGGCCACAGTCACTGTGATTCGCTTCGGGGACACATCGGCGCAGGCCACTGTGGACTATGCCACCAGCGACGGAACGGCGCGCAACGGCATTGATTATTTCAGCACCAACGGCGCCTTGATTTTTGGGTCGAACCAGACCAGCCAAAGCTTTAGCTTTTCCATTCAGAAGTTTTCGACCTTCCGAAGCAACAAGACTGTCAATGTGACGCTCTCGGACGCCGTCGGCGCCACACTGGGTGCCCAGGACACCGCAGTGGTGACGATCGTCAACGACCGTCCGCAGACGATTGTCTTCACCAATTCCAGCGGTGACGTGATTACCCTGATGCTTCGGTCAATTGGAACAATGCAGGTTTCTCAACAAGACCCCCTCGATCTCGTCCTGTCCGAAACCGAGGCCGCCACCCGGATCACCATGAAGGTCAAAAGCAGCAACACGGCAACCGCCCTTCCCCAAATCGACCAGATTACCGGCGACGGCGACTGTGGCCTCATCGACGCACGGGGCTTTGATGTGGTCGGCGCCGGCGTCCAGGTGGCTGGCTACCTGAAACAACTGAGAATTCATGACCTCACCAACGACGCCGTTGTGACATCCAATGGCGCGGAGAATCAGGGCACATCGATTTCCGCCCACAATCTTGAGGACGGTTGCGCGATCATCGTCAGCAATCGGATCGGCAGCTTGCAGGCGGCGCGGTTTGGCAACGGGTCGACCATCGTCGCCCCGCGAATCGGCGCCGTGTCAATCAAAGGCGACAAGAAGGGCGGCGTTTCAGGTGATTGCGAAGGAACCATCCTGATTTCCGGTGACGGTCTGGCTGTGAATCAGACGGCACTCGGATCGCTCGTGGTGGCGGGCACGATCAGCAACTCGAGCATCATCATCTCCAACGGGAGCGCCGGCACAGTGAGCGCCTCACAGATGATTGATTCCACGGTCTATCTTGGGTACACGCCCAATACTCCGAGCAATCCAATCTCTGGCGGAGGCACGTTCGTTGCCGGTATGCGGCTGGGGGGCGTCGACATTCGTTCGTCGACCGACGGCTTCGTGAACAGTGATATCGCGGCATCGCAGGTTGGGAGTGTGAGCTTGCGCAGCGTCGTGACTGACAATGGCAGCCTTCCCTTTGGTCTTACTGCCCAACAGGTCTCAGGGGTCTCATCCAAAGAGCCACCCTTCCGCTTCGTCCCCAACGGCGCCAGCGATCAATCGCTCGGCGACTTCCACGTTCTGTTACAGTAAGGCTGACCGCTCCGATCGCTTGCCTTCTGGTTTTCTCACTTGCCCGGATTCCAACCGTCGGGGCCTCCGAGCACTTTCTCGACGGTGATGGCCTTGGCTTCTTCCGCCGTCAATTGCCGGGCCCACGGGACACGCGCTTTCGGGTCCGCGCCGGGGCCGGTGCTGTTGAATTCGGCGTACCGCGCGGCTTTCTCGCGGGCGGGATCCTTCCAATTGTTCCAACCCACGGGCTGGATTACGCCGGACATCTCGGTGTTCAGGTACGTCACGCTGGAAAAGGGGCGCCAGGGCCGGCCCAGATAGGTCTTGACGCCGGGTGACTCGCCGGTGACCCGGCAATTCGAAAAGACAAACCCGAACGGCTGTTCTTGCGGCGTCGACGCGGCGGTGATGTATCCGTTCGTCAGACAATGGATATGGCAGTTCTCGAAGAAAGCGGTCGCGCCGCCGAAAATGAAATCGACATGGCCCGCGATGTAACAGCCTTCAAAGTACTGGCGGCTGCGGTTGAGGAGGATCGTGTCCTGCCAGCCGAGGAACCGGCAGTTGCGAAAGGCCACCCGGTCGCCGTCCACACGCAGCGCCAGGGCCTGACCGACCGGCCCGGCGGAATTCTCGAACGTGAGGTTCTCCGCCATGAAGTCATCCGCGTCGATGATCGTGGATGGCGTCCGAAACGTGCCCATCGGCTTGCCGTCGGCGCCGGGCATTTTCGCATTCAGGTTGTACGTCAACACCGTCTTCTCCGCGTCTTCACCAACGAGGCGGACGAAACGTTTCTCGCGCTGCGCATGAACCAACTCTTTGTACGTTCCCGCCTTGATATGAATGACGCAGGGATTGGTCAGGCTGGTGGTCTGCGGGACGGCATTGATCGCCTCCTGGACCGACTTGAACTGGTTGCTTCCGTCCAAGGAGACGTACAGATTGGTTTGCGCGGAAACCGACCGGGCCGCGCCCGCCCCTAGGAGAAGCAGCGCACCAAACAACAAAGACTGCGGTCTCACTTTTGTTCACCGTGCTTCGGTTGCGTCGCCGTGCCGCCGCTGACCTTTTCCACGACGGTCCTGGCGAGCTTAAGATTGTTGTCGCCCAGCGTCACATCGTCCGCTGAAGCCTCGTTCATACGCAGGAACGTCTCCGTCCCCGGGGTCGCGACGCAGCCGTGGATGAACACGTTTTTCACCTGGCCGAGCTGAACCACCGGCGTCCCGGCGTGCGGGTTCGTGGTTTTGACACCGTCCAATTCCAGTCCGTCCGTGCCGGTGGCCGTGAACGCCGGGCCGGTCTCGGTATTGACCGTCACGTGATGGAGTTCGATGCCTTTGGCGTCTTTGATGGCGAAGCCGGTTTTGGCGGTGAGTTGGATGTCGCTGAAGGTCACGTTTTCAATTGGCATTTCGGTCAGCCCGGTCAGTTCGCAGGCGACCTTGCCGACGCCGGTGATGCCGCTGAAGTGGATATTGCGAAAGATCGGCGTGCGTTCCGAGACCGGCTCGGGGTCGGACTTCGTGTAAAACGTCGTCAACACCAGCGCTTCGTCGCGGATATTGCGCATGACGAGGTTGCTGATGCGGACATCCTCCACCACCCCGCCGCGGCCGCGGGTGGATTTGATGCGGATGCCGCGATCCGTGCCGTCGAACACGCAGTTGTCCACCACGATGTTGTTCACGCCACCGGACATTTCGCTGCCGATGGACAGGCCGTGCCCGTGGAGTAGCGTGCAATTGACGACGGTGTAATTCTCCGCCGGTTTCCCGACACGGCGTCCGTCGGCGTCCCGTCCCGACTTGATCGTGATGCAATCGTCGCCAACGTCCATCAGGCAATCGGAAATGTGCACGTTGCGACAGGAATCCGGATTGACGCCATCGGTGTTCGGCGAATTGGAAGGACTGATGATCGAGACCCCGTGGACATTGACGTCCTCGCAATAAAGCGGGTTCACGTTCCAGAACGGCGAATTGCGGATGGTGACGCCGTCGACGAGCACGTTCGTGCATTCGTAGAATTGGATGAACGGCGGACGCAAGAAGCCGACGTTGAGCGGGGCGTAGTTCATCTCGGCGATAATGCCCTTGTTGAGGCCGGCAAATTCGTCCTGCCACTTACTGCGGGGCAAATCCTTGTTGGCGCGGAGTTTATGGAGGAAATCCCACCAGGCCTGGCCCTGACCGTCGAGCGTGCCGCGTCCGACGATCGCCACGTCCATCGCCTCGTAGGCGGAGATCAGCGGCGAGAAATTCGTTACCGTGATGCCTTCCCATCGGGACGGCACCATCGGCAGGTAATCGTCGAAGTTGGTGCTGAATTTGATGGTCGCGCCCGCGTCCAGATACAGGGTGATGTGGCTCTGCAGACGAATCGGCCCGGTGAGGTACGTGCCGGACGGGAAATAGATCGTCCCGCCACCGCTGCTCGCGGCCCTGTCGATCGCCTTGTGGATCGCCTCGGTACACATCGTCTGTCCGTCGGACGACGCGCCGAACGCGGTCACGTTGTAAAAACCGCGGGTGGGTTCGATCTGTGCCACGGCCGCGGGCGCGACAGCCAGCCCAACGAGCGCCGCCAAAGCAAAAAGTGTTGGTCGCATGGTTTTCACGTAACTTTTGTTCATAGACTTCGCTTCCGTAATGGTTGTCGTCCGAGTGCCACGGATCCCGTCATGGCGCGTATCATTAGGCCTGCGACTGCGGATGGCAACAACTGGAATTGCGTAGCGGGGATGCTTACCGGGCGGACGCCGATACCACCGTGATAGATTCTCCTAGGTGATTTCTTGGTTTGTTCAGGCTGCCAGACGGGGTGTGACTCCGAGGGTCAGGAGTGCTCGCACGAACAGGTGCAGTGACATGGGCGGGTCGCCCGTTTCCACCATGGCGACGGGTAGCTGGCTGGTTTCCAGTACACCGGTTCGTGTCTTGTCTGACTCAGCCTGCGGCCCGCCAGAGGTGGGTAAACCTACAACGGAATACCGTTGGTGAGAAATTGATTCCCCGCTTTGGACGGTTTGCGAACCTTGCGTTTTGATCCTCCGAGAGTTGCCATTGCGCCATCGGCAAATATTCGGCGCGTCTCGTCGGACTCGGCTTACTGGCCAGCTTGCAGTCGCGCCAACGCGCTCTGCGCCTGGGTGAAATCGGGCTTGATCCGTAGCGCCTGCTCGTAGTGTGCAATTGCCTCCGGCACCCGGCCCGCCTGGGCCAGAGCGTTTCCCAGATTGTAGTGGACTTCGGGGAGGTCGGGATGGATCCGCAGGGCCTGCTCGTAGTGCGTGATGGCGTCCTCGGTTTTCCCCGTTTGCGCCAACGCGACCCCCAAATTGGCGTGCGCATCGGCGAACTCGGGCTTGATCCATAGCGCCTCTTGGAATTGCGCGACGGCCTCCGTCGTTTCGCCCAGCGTAAACAGAGCATTCCCGAGGTTGTAGTGCGCCTCGGCGTAATTGGGATCGAGCTGCAGAGCCCGCTCGTAGTGGGTGATGGCGTCCTCGGTTTTCCCCGTTTGCGCCAACGCGACCCCCGAATTGGAGTACGCCTCGGCGCAACACTCCATGCTCGCCAATAGGTTAAACGCCACCGAGAAGCCGAGCAGGAGACTCCAGCCCCAACGCACCGCACGCCGCCAGACGGGCCAGCAAGCCCGCCCCGACTCCGAGGTCGAGGAGAGTGCGCGCTCCAAACTCAAGACGCCGATTACTGCCAGCAGCACCAGCGTGGGAAGGAATTCCAATTCATAGCGGATGCACGCAGCCCAGAAGAGGCTCATGGTCAGCGTGCGAATCCCGAAAAGCACGGCTGCCACCCCCAAGAATCCGCACAACGTGGAGCGCGCGTCCACCGAACGACCACGCCACGCTCGCGGCACAGCCAGCGCCAGCCATACCAACGGGATGTTGGTCAAGACGCCAAAGGGATGCTCGACTCGTCCATAGCCCACGGGCAAGGGTGGCACGGTGATGTCACGCACAAAGGGAAACCGACTGCTCCAGTGCGCCGGCTCCAGAAAAAAGACCCGGAAGTTGAACCATAGATAACGCAGACTGAACTGTTGAGAGGTGATCTGCCGGCCTCCGCCCAACTGGTAGCGCCAGCCGAACTCGAACGGACTATCGAATCGCAATGTATTGTAAAGCATCAGACCCAACCCAATGAGTGTGATCGGGACAGTCGCCGCCGTCAGCGCCGTCCAAATCGGGCGCCGCTCGCGCCACGCCTGGACCACCGGCACCAGCAGGATGACCGCACCGAACACCAAGGAAGGCCGGGCCCCCACCGCCAGTCCGTAGGCCAGGCTCGCCGCTGCCAGCCACCAGCCCCTCCGCTCCGTCTCGTGCATCGCCCTCCAAATCGCCGCCAGGGCCAACATCGTCAACGCATACCCACAACAGATGGATACCTCGTAGACATCACACCGCGCCAACAGCAACGGCGTGAACGTGGCCAAACCGAGTGCGAGCGTACCGGCCGCTGCCACGGCAACGCTGACTTCGGCAAAGTAACGCCGCCAGAGCGCGCACAACAGACCCACGCTGGCCAAGAAACCGACCACGCAAAAAATCACCCCGCCGTCCTTTTGGGACAGATAGTGGCCCGTCAGCGCCACATAGGGCCAGAACAACACCATGGCGGGCGTAACCCCAAAATAGAGGTAGAACTTCCCCTTGTAATAACTCAGGTCGAGCAATCGGTCAGGACCCGTACGAAACCGGGTATTGGCCGCTGGATCGTACGGGTTGGTGAGCTGTGTCAGTGCGGGGGGCGCCTCTATTTTCAGGCTGAGCTGGCCGGCGCGAAAACCCTGAACCAACAGATTGTAGTAATTGTCAGCAGCGTTCGGCCTGGTCGATGTCACAAAGCCCGGGTGGGCGATCAACGCATACACCCCGATGACCAGCGCGCACACTGCGGCCAGTGACTTCCACGCGTTCTTCATTGTGCCGCCGATTCTTTGGCCATAATTCTGGCTGCTTTGCCGCGAATAACCACCGCCTGCCTGCCAAACGTCAAGTCAAATCAGTGGTATCTTCCACCTTCGTAAACGTCGCGGCCTCGACAGCCCACACCCTCAGCAGAGGTTCCCTAGATTCTCTTCAGGCAACCAGACCTCGACGCCGTTCGCTTGCGCCACCCACCGTGCGTAGTTTCTCAGTGCCTCTTGAAGGATGCGTGGTCGTGCCGATTTGCTTGCGCGAGCGCGAAAACGTGGCATAATGCGGAGCACAGATTTCGCCGATGTAGCTCAGCTGGTAGAGCAACGGTTTCGTAAACCGTAGGTCGTCAGTTCGATCCTGACCATCGGCTCCAGTTTTTTGATTTACGATGTGGCCGCGAAACTTTTTCGCGGCGGCAGTTTTGGTCGTGCTAGACGGGGAGGTAGCGGTTCCCTGCACCAGCAACCCGCTATAGCTGGGTCGAATTCCTCGCCGCGGCGACGATGTGGGCGAGCAAACCACGGGGCGGCGGTGAAGGCCGGGTCCGATGCAATGGTTGCCTGCGAACCCCGCCAGGGTCGGAAGACAGCAACGGTAAGCTTGATGTTCCATGTGCCGTCGGGTCGCCTGGCTGGAGCTTTAACCGCGGCGCGCAAGCCGATGTCGCTTGTCAACGTGAGGTGCACGGCCATTTTTCAGTCGGTAGGATTCGTTAGGGAACCGAATGGCGCAACAATATCAGGTTCTGGCGCGGAAATGGCGCCCGCAACAATTCGACGACGTGGTGGGACAGGAGCACGTGACCACCACGCTGAAGAATGCCATTGAACAGAACCGCCTCGCCCACGCCTACCTGTTTGTCGGCCCGCGCGGCATCGGCAAGACCTCCACGGCCCGCATTTTCGCCAAGGCGCTGAATTGCGTGAAGGGGCCGACGATCACCCCCTGCGACGAATGCGACAACTGCAAGGAAATCACCGAGGGCCGCTCGCTGGATGTCTTGGAGATCGACGGCGCATCGAATAATGGCGTCGAGCAGGTCCGCGAACTGCGCGATACGGTTCGCTACGCGCCGGCCCGCGGCAGGTTCAAGATCTACATCATTGATGAAGTCCACATGCTCACGACGCAGGCGTTCAATGCGTTGCTGAAGACGCTCGAAGAGCCACCCGCGCACGTGAAGTTTTTTTTCGCCACGACGGAACCGCAAAAGGTGTTGCCGACGATCCTGTCGCGGTGCCAGCGCTTCGATCTGCGGCGGATTCCCGCGAGTCTGATCGTGAAACACCTGAAGGCCATCGCGAAGAAAGAGAAGGTGTCGGTCGATGACGAGGCGTTGGCCGCGATTGCGCGCGGGGCCGAGGGCGGCTTGCGCGACGCCGAGAGCGCGCTGGACCAGTTGATCGCGTTTTGCGGGAACAAGATCGCCGAGAGCGACGTGTTGTCGGTGTTCGGACTCGTCGCCCATGACCAGATCGCGAAATTGACGGACGCTGTCATTGACGGACAGACCACCAGGGCCTTGAAGGTGCTGAAAGAGTTGGACGACGTGGGCAAGGACCTGCAACGGTTGATGGCGGACCTGCTCGATCATTTTCGCAATCTGCTGGTGGTGACCCTGGGTGAGGAGGGGGTTCAGTCGTTGCAATTACCGGAAACGGAGATCGACCTGTTGCGGGCACAGGCGAAACGCGTGGATGCGGACGCGGTGCTGCGCATCATCGACGCGCTGTCAGCCGCCGAAGGGCGATTGCGGTATGCGTTGTCCAAACGGATTTTCCTGGAGATTGCGCTGGTGAAGGCCGTCAAAGCCCGCGAATTGGTCGGTATCGACGGTGTGTTGAAGAAGTTGAATGAATTGAAAGGGCAGGTGGTGATCGGCGCCAGCACAGCCAGTCTACCCGTTGCGAGTGAACCCAGGGTCAGCAAGCCGGCGGCGCCCGCGCCGCAACGTCACAGCAGCGAGGCCGCGCCGACGGGTTCGTCGGTCTCGCTGGAGGACGCGTGGGCGTATGCGGTGGAGCACCTGGGGAAAGTTACGCCCATCGCGAAGAGTTATTTGGTAGGCACGCGTCCGCTAGGGATGCAGGGGAACGTGTTGGTGGTCGGGTTCGACCAGGAGTTTGCGGAGCGCAAAGAGTTTGCCGACCGTCCGCGGAACATCGAGGTGTTGCAGGCCAAGTTGAAAGAGAAGTTGCGAATGGATGTGGCACTGAAGTTTGAAGTGGTGAAGTCCGCGATGCCGGCGCCTGCCCGGACACCGTCGGCACCGGTCAAGGGAACGGAGCCGGTCAAGAAAAGCCTGGATGAATTCAAAAACGACCCGTTGATCAAGAAGGCTCTGGAGATTTTCAAAGGAACAATCGTCGAAGTCAGAAAATAGTAGCACGGGCGTCTCGCCTGTGTTCGTGGAGAATAATATGGCCGGACTCGGAAAATTCCTCAAACAAGCCCAGAAGATGCAGGCCGAAATGCAGCGTGTGCAGGAGGAACTGGCACAGCGCGAAGTGGAAGCCACCGCCGGCGGCGGAGCGGTGAAAGCCGTGGCGAAATGCGACGGCTCGATCGTGTCGGTCAAGATCGATCCCAAAGTGGTGGACCCGAAGGACGTCGAGATGCTGGAAGACCTGATCCTCGGGGCGGTCAGCAACGCGTTGCAGACCGCAAAGAAGACCCAGGAAGAAGAACTGGGCAAGGTCACCGCCGGTATGAACCTGCCGGGGATGATGTAGCGGCGCGACGCTGATGGATTATCCCACGCCCGTCCAGAATCTCATCACGCAGTTTGCGCGCCTGCCCGGCATCGGCAAACGCAGTGCGGAGCGGATCGCGCTGCACCTGCTCAAGTCCAACGGCGATACCAATCGACAGCTCGCGCAGTCGATTCTCGATGCCAAGGCGAAGATTCGCAATTGCTCGCGGTGCGGCAGCTATACCGAGCACGATCCCTGTGAGATTTGCGCCAGCCTGCGGCGCGACCAAAACTCCATTTGCGTGGTGGAAGGTCCCAACGACATTCTCACCCTGGAGCGCGCCGGTGTGCACAAGGGCGTGTATCACGCGTTGATGGGACGGATTTCGCCGCTGAACGGCGTGGGCCCGGAGCAATTGCGCATCGCGGCGCTGTTGGAGCGCGTGAAGCGCGACAAGCCGACCGAAGTCATCCTGGCGCTGGGAGCCGACGTGGAGAGCGAGGCGACAGCCAGCTATTTGATTGACCAGCTCAAACCGCTCGGGGTGTCGGTCAGCCGGATCGCCCTCGGATTATCGGCGGGAAGTGCACTGGAGACAGCCGACGAAGTGACGCTCTCCCGAGCGTTGGAAGGCCGGCGACAGATGTAGTTGGTTGTATTGTCCCGCTCGCCGCGCCGCCTCAATGGTACGACGATGGGCTCAGCGACGGCGACGGCGCAGGGCGATTACACCACCCAGACCGGTGATCACGAGAAGCATCGTGGAAGGTTCAGGGATAAACTGCACCGCAATATCAGTTGAGCCATACGTGACGGTGTAGTCCGGTGTCACGGATCCGAATGTGCCTGAAACAGCAGAAGCGACGGCCACGGTATATACGTTACCGACGGCGCCGCCGGACAAGTCCAGGATACTGTTGGCGTTCAGGGTGAGATTGCTGGCCACGTTGAGCAGGTCTTCCTGACCCGCCAGAAGGCCGAGTTCGGCTGAGAACGTGCTATTGCTGCCAAGCGTGACGCTGCCGCCGACGTTAAGCGTCTGATACCCGAAGCCGGGCGCGAGTGTGCTGCCAGACAGATTGTTGAGCGAGTAGAGAATCGTGCCGTTGCCCTTGATGGTGCCGAAGTTCTCAAATACCCGGGACGAGTTGGTGGTCGCGTACCCCGCGTTGGTTATCACATTGCCATTCTGGTCGGTATCAAACGCCAGCATGGTACCGCCGTTCATAAATACGGTGCCAAAATTGGTAGGCGCGCTTCCGGCAGTCCACGCGTTGGTCGTGCGCCGTAGTTCGAACGTGGCATTGGTGTTGATCTGAACGTAGCCAGTCGCGGCATTTTGGAAGCCGCCACCGGAGAAGGCGTTGCGCGAATCGATCCGGAACGTGCCGGCTTGGACGAAGATCGAGCCGTTGTTGAGGATGCGCTCATTATTGGAGCCGAAGTTGCCGACGAAGGCGCCTGTACCGGTACCGTTCATCACCACCGTGCCGATCGCGTTGTTGGTAAGCAAGCCGGTCTGACCGTAGTTGATCGACACGAGTTGGTTGCCGACGGGATTGAATTGAATCGTACCGGAGTTGTTAATCGCCGTCTGCCCGGAGTTGATAAACGTACTGAAGCCGCTGGTGGCGGAGGCGTTGGAGAGCACGAGCGTACCTTGACCGCCCGCGTCCAAGTTGAAATTGAGGCTCGAATTGAAACCGAAGTTCGCGTTGCTGACGATGAGCAATGTCCCGCTCTGGCCGATTTGGAAGCCATTACTCAAGACCATGTAGACGCCGGGGGCTTGCTGGACGGTAACTGACGCGCCGCCAAGGGGGTTGGAAAGGATGAGCATATTAATCGTGTTCGTGGTATCGACGGCGCTCGACCCACCCATGTTCGTGATGAGTTGGGACGAGATGAGATCGTTGGTGATGCGCACGGTATCGGTCCGCGCGGGAGGAAAGCTGCCGCTCCAATTGGCGGAGCTGTTCCAGTCAAAAGTGCCACCTGAGGTGGTTGTCCAACTGGAATCGGCGAAGACGGTGTGTGCACACGCCGCGACAATGCCAGCGGATGCAAGAACAAGTAGAAAAGTAGAAAGTTTACTGCGCATGATCCATCTCCCGTTTATGGCTTTTCTCACTTTGCCCAAATAGCACCAAATCAACGGATTGGTACTTTCACCACCCAACTTTGTACCGTAAAAGGGGTTGGCAGGTCAATGCGCTCCGATATACATTTTCGGCCTTGCTGTATACGTTCCCCCGTTTTTTCACCAGTGTTGCGGGATTATCGCCGCTTCGCTACAGTGTTGGGGCCGATGAAAGTCAGAAACCGGGAATACCGAGCGGTTTGGAGGGAGGGTCGCGACGTCGTCGTGATCAATCAACCGTTGCTCCCCCACCAGTTTAAGTTATTGCGGTTGAAGAACCACCGCGAAACGGCCCGGGCGATCCAGACGATGGTTGTGCGCGGTGCGGGCACCATCGGCGCGACGGCAGCCTACGGTCTGGCCCAGGCATATTCCGAGGGTGTGGACATCGACCGGGCGTATCGCACGTTGCTCGAAACGCGACCGACGGCAGCGGATTTGAAACACGCCCTCGACCGTGTTCGACGCCGCGCCACATCGGTGAAAGAAGCGGTGGCGGAAGCGGAAGCGATTGCGGACGAATACGTCGACCGCGCGAAACGAATTGCCAAAATCGGCCTTCCGCTGATCAAGAATGGGACCCGTGTGTTGACGCACTGCAATGCCGGCTGGCTGGCACTGGTCGACTGGGGGAGCGCGCCTGCGCCGATTTATCTGGCGCATCGCCGGGGACGGAAGGTATTCGTGTGGGTGGATGAGACGCGACCGCGCAACCAGGGGGCGAACCTGACGAGTTGGGAATTTCTCCAGGAAGGCGTGCCGCACAAGATCATTGCGGACAATGCGGGCGGTTTCTACATGCGGCGGGGCGAGGTCGATTTGTGCATCGTGGGCGCCGACCGCATCGCGGCCAATGGCGACGTGGCCAACAAGATCGGGACGTATCAGAAGGCCGTGCTGGCGCACGAGAACGGCATCCCGTTTTACGTGGCCGCACCGAGTTCGACGATTGATTTGACGTGCCGCAGCGGCGATGACATCCCGATTGAAGAACGCGATGAGGATGAAGTACACTTCGTTACTGGTTTGACCACAGGATCGAAACTCACGCGCGTCCGCGTGTCGCCACGGCGCGCGGCGGCGGGAAATCCGGCGTTTGACGTCACTCCAGCCCGATACATCACGGGAATTATCACGGAGCGGGGGATTGTGGCGCCGGGACAGATTCGACGGCGGTTTGGGAAATAACACGATCATGGGCGAGGTCTACGTCGGGACAAAGTTTCGTACGGTATTCGCGCGGCGCGCCGTGTCCGGCGACGAGCGGCTGGGCGAGTTGCTGAACTGGTGCCGACGGTGGGCCGCGCTTGGGTTGGTCGGCGACACAGTCGGCAATCTCAGCTTCCGCACCGGGAACGGGTTTCTCATCAACCGCACGGCAGGCGACCTAGGCGGGATCACGCGGCAGGAATTTGTCGAGGTGGTTGACGGGGAACCGGATCGCGCCGAATTGACGGTGGTGGGCTTGTACGAGCCATCGAGCGAAAGCCTGATGCATGCGGGCATCTACGCGGCGCGCCCCGAAATCAATGCGGTGTTCCACGGACACAGCGCTCGGTTGTTGGCGGAAGCGGAACGATTGGGGTTGCCGATCACCGCGCGCGAACAGCCGTACGGGACGACGGAACTGGTCGCGGAGATTTTGAGCGCGCTGGATGGACACCGGTTTGTGGTCATGCGCAGTCACGGGTTTGTTTCGTTTGGAACAACCATGAAAGAAGCGGGGCAGGAAGCGGAGGAGATTTTGAGGCGGGTATGAACGGGATTGATGCGGTCGTTTTTGATTTGGGCAACGTGCTGATCGCGGTGGATGAGGCGCGCGCGATGGAGCGTATGGCGGCGCGCACCGGCAAGACGCGGCAGCAAATTGAGGAATACATCCGCGGGACGCCCCATGGCCACGAATTGGCCCTGGGCAAACTCTCCAAGAAACAGTTTTTCCACACGGTGGCGAAGGACCTTGGGTTCGACGGCACGTACGACGAGTTCGCGTTGATTTGGAGCGAGGTTTTCACCCCGATCGAGCCGATGATCGCGCTGGCGGAATCGTTGAAAACGCGCGTGCCGCGGTTGCTGCTGTCGAATACCAACGCCATCCACATGGACTACATTTTCGAACATTATGCGTTTCTGCGCGATTTCGACGCCCACGTGCTTTCGCACGAGGTCGGTATGCTCAAGCCGGATGCGGCCATCTACCGATATACGCTGGAGAAATACGGTTTGGCGGGGGAGCGGACGGTGTTTCTGGACGATCTGGCCACGAACGTGGAGGGCGCCCGCCGCGTCGGGATGCAGGCCATCCATTTCCAGAATCCCGACCAGGCGCGCGCAGAGTTGACGAAACTGGGCGTGTCGCCTATATAAAGACGCATCGCTTTCAGGTTCCGCAGTAGCTCAATGGTGGAGCAGCGCACTGTTAATGCGCGGGTTGTAGGTTCGAGTCCTACCTGCGGAGCCAATTTACTTTGGAAATACGAACTCTCCCGCGACTTTCTCGAAGTTCTTGTTGGATGCGAAGTTGCAGAAAATCCTGCTCAGGTGCACACACCGAAAAGTTCGTAGTTTCAAATCGACCCCCGCGTAGGACTCGAACTAACTCGACATCTGCTGTCGAGACCCAGTCGACGATCAGGAGCGGCTCCTATCTTCTTGCGGCAAGGATTCTGGCTTACTGTCCTCAATCATGTACCCCACCGCCTCGTAGCCACGCACGCGCTTTTCATACATCTTACGAAGCACCGGGACTGAGCCGTCCACGTAGTCATAAACGATGACTTCACGCTTGTTGTCATGGAGACGATGCAGGCGACCGACGTATTGTTGCAGGGTACCGTGCCACGAAATCGGCAGAGCCAGAAAAAGCGTGTCGAGGCGGGCGTCGTCAAAGCCTTCACCGATGTAACGGCCGGTGGCGAGCAAGACTCGTTCTTCGCTGTTCGGGATTGCGGCCAGTTGTTCGGCGATGGCCCGTCGTTGCTTCGCACCCATGCCGCCCTTCAATACGACAATGTGTTTCACCAACCCGGTCAACCGGGTGACGAATTCGTTCACTTGGCTGGTACGCTCGGTCAGGAGGATGGGTGAACGTCCGGCTTTGACGGCACGTATCAGGTCAAAGGTAATGAGATCATTGCGGGCTCTATCAGTGTTCAATGCGGCGTAGACTTCGTGAATCTCGGGTTTTTCCTCAGAAAGTGGCAACCGGAAGCCTGTCGGTCTGGGAACGACGACATGTCGAAATGGGCGGGTGAGGGCCTGTGCCTTGGCATCCACTCGGAAACGAATCGGCCCACATTGCATCACGATGATGGGGTGATGTCCGTCTTTGCGTTGCGGCGTGGCGGTCAAGCCCGTAACAAATCGCGCTTTCGCCTGCCGAAGCACCTGTTCGAAGCTGACCGCCGAGAGGTGGTGGCATTCGTCCACAATGACGTGGCCGTAGTTGGCGACCACGTCGTCCACGACTTGCTTGCGGTTCAGGCTTTGAATAATGCCCACGTCAATCATCCCGGTCGCCCGCCGGCGACCACCACCGATTTGGCCAATGCTCTTGACGGGCAAGTTCAGAAATGTGGACAAGCGTTCGCGCCATTGGTCGAGAAGCTGGCGGCGGTGGACAAGCACCAACGTGTTCACCCTCCGTGCGGCAATCAGCCACGCCGCGATGACAGTTTTGCCGAAAGCAGTGGGCGCACAGAGGATGCCGTCGTCGTGAGTCAGTATGACGTCGGCTGCGGCCTGTTGTTCGGGGCGAAGCTGGCCGTGAAACTTCACTTCAATGCAGTGGCCGGGGAACCGTTGGTCATCCAGCGCGACTTCGATGCCGTGCGATTTGAAAAAAGTCAAAACCTCATCCAGACTGCCACGAGGCAAACCAATGTGACGGGAAAACTCCTCCGCACAGCGAATGACGCGAGGCTTGCCGAAGGTGGACAGTCGCATGGCTTGTGCCCGATAGAATTCCGGGTTTTGGAACGCCGCGAGTCGATGCAACCGATTCAACATGGCTGACGGCAATCCTTCCTTCTCAACGTAGAGGAGATTGCTACGCGTGATCCGCACGCTCGACGGCAACGGGCCGGCAATTGGTTCTTCTTTTTTCTTCCGGGAGGGTGTCAGCGTCCACGGTTCAGCCTCAGCATCCTCGTCGGTCACGCTGCGTTGCACGCCGACGATCTTGCCGTCGCGTTCAGCTTCGCGGACGATCACTTCCACTTCGGCAAACTGCATCCGTCGGATGCTGGAGAGAAACGCCCACTGGTCGGGGTGGGGTGCGAAGTCTGAATTCAAAAAAACGCTATTGCCGTGACCTCGCGGCAGGTGTTGCAGTGGCATCGCGATGAGATTGCCGAAACCACCTTTGGGCATCGTATCCTGGCTTGGAAAGAAGCGGTCGTACGAGTCGAGGCCGACCTGATGACGACGCTCCATCGTGCGGGTGAGAATCGCGGCACCGAGTTTTCGCGCAAGACCGGCCGGCAACGCTGCTTCAAAGAAAAGCCAGATGTGACCGCCACGGCCGGAACGGGAACGCTCAATCGCGGCTGGGACGTTCCATTCGCGACAGGTCTCAAGAAAGGCCCGCACATCGTCTTGCCAGTTGGCTTTGTCGAAGTCGGCGGCCAGAAACCAGCATGTCTCGTCGGTCAAGAGCGGATAAACGCCAGCGGTCAGTTTGCCGGTCAAGTGGTTCTGAATGACTTGATCCGTGACCGGGAAGTACTCCTTCGGTTCGTCAGATTTCTTTCGAAACGACCCGCCCCAGCCCTTTCGACACGCTGGGGAATACCCGGTCTTCCCGTTGCGTCCTTCCCATCGAACGGCGTAAACGTCCTCCCGTCCGCGAAAGAGACTACGAAACAGTCTTACCTTTTCGTCCGAGCTGGACTTGGCGGTGACCGAGGTTATCCCGGAAGGCGTGGATTGCGAAAAGACCGAGGGAGATACCCCCTCCCCCTGCTGGAGTCCCATCTGTTCCCGAAGTCGCCGGTTTTCCTCGCGCAACCGTTCGCACTCCGCAGTGGCTTTGGCCAGTCTCTGATTGATGCCTTCGGTCGCGTTCATAGTTCAGTAACTCTATGGAACACTTCTCGTAAAAGATTCGCCCGTCACCGATCCGAATGGCAAAGCCAGACAGCAAGGGTTCATGCGTTTTCCTTAAGTCTGTTTCACGACGAAAACAATAGCGGTTCTGCATTGCCGCTGGCCAACTGTGTTAGGGGTACCGCTTCGACGCGTTCCGTTAATGGATACCGGCGCGTTCCTGGGTAGACCACCGCTATGTGCTCGAGTTTCAGATCTTCCAGGGCGCTTCTCATGGAAGGAGTCAAACGGGGTGCGTCCACCCGCTTGCATTCCACGCCGAACATGCGGCCATTCTTGACCAAGACAAGATCGATCTCGGCACCATTATGCGTGGCCCAAAAATACGCTTCATCGGGTTCCACCACTTTGAGCGTTTCCTCGATCACATAGCCTTCCCAAGAGGCGCCGCACTTCGGGTGACCCAGAAGCTCTTTCTCCGAGCGAATGCCGAGCAACTGGTGCAACAACCCCATATCACGGAAATAGATTTTGGGGGCCTTCACTTGGCGCTTCTTCAAATTCGCATGCCACGGCTGAAGCTGACGGATCATGAATACGTCCGTTAGCAGATCCACATAACGACGCGTGGACGATTCGCTAATGCCCAACGAACGAGCAGGCTCGGCGGCATTCCAAATCTGTCCATGGTAATGAGCCAACATCGTCCAGAATCGCAACAGGGTGGTGGCAGGGATGCTGACGCCCCACTGCGGCAAATCTCGCTCCAGAAAGCTTTGGATGAAATTCTTTCGCCAAAGCAGACTATCCGATTCAGTGCGCGCCAGAAAAGACAAAGGGAAACCGCCTCGCAACCAATGACGCGATTGCCGGTTGCCACCAACCTCAGCCAAGCTAAACCCGCTCATCCGCACTGTCTCCAAGCGTCCTGCCAGGGATTCGGAAGATTGGTGGAGCAGGTCAGGTGATGCACTACCCAAAATGAGGAAGCGGGCGGGCAAAGGCTGACGGTCAGCCAACACACGCAATGCTGGGAACAGTTCGGGGCGACGCTGCACTTCGTCCACGACGACCAAGCCTTTCAGATCCCGCAGTGCCAGCATTGGCTCGTCGAGTCGAGCCAAGCTGGTGGGGTCTTCCAGATCGAAGTAATTCAAGGATTCTGCCGGAACTAGCTCGCGGGCTAATGTGGTCTTGCCGCATTGACGAGGGCCAAGTAAAGCAACGATCCGGCCCCGCTTCAGCGCGGAACGCACGTGTTGGACAAGAGAGCCACGAGAAATCACGCCGATATAATACCATGAAATTCCGCCACGGCAAGACAGAATTTCTTGTACGAGATGTCGAAGAGCCTTCTTCTGGCTGCCAGTGATGGCTCAAATGGCTCAAATCGCGCAGGCTCTCGAAGGGGCGAACAGCCACCAGATTCGAGCCAACGGGTGGCGCGAAAGGCAGGAATTGGCTCAAATCGGGTTCTGTATCCCGGACTTTCGTAGAGTGCTATCCCAAGCGTGACGCAGCAATGACGGGTCTTTCATGGGCAACATTCGACGCAATCGGCGCTCGCTGAAGAAGCGGGTCGCCGATGTAACCGATAATCAGTTTCTCAAAGTCTCGAGCAGGAATGCTTCGCACGAGGCATTTCGCTGCACTACCGTCTTTCACCACATTGGTGCATGTGTAGTACAGGTGCGGGTTTCCGTTCTTGTCCTTCTTACCGCTTGGGAACGGAGTTAGGGCTGTGCCGCAGTGCCCGCACTTCAGCAAGCCCTTCAACAGGTGGACGTGCTTGTCACGAGTCTGGAGCCGCGCGTCCGCCCTTCTTGCGGGCAACAAAGCGTCATTTGCCTCTTGCCACAGTCTCGGCGATACCAGCCCTGCACAAATGCCCGCTGATGATAGAGTTTGTCAGCGCCCACAGTGACCGGGCAGACTCCAAACACCTCGCGGTGTTGATCGGTCTGCTGCAAGGCCACGCGGTCTTCGGACGCGGCGATGGGGTTGTGAATCGCAATTTGGGCGCACAGCCCGTGGCGATTGTCCATCAACACCTGCCCGCCGAAGTACAGCTTCGCTTCCTTGCCGCGACCTTTGCGATACAACACCGCGTCCGGGTCGGTCGTGCTCTGGTGGGTATCATTGGTGCGCCGCTGCCCCTTGAAGTCGATGGTCGGATTGCCCGGATCGTCATCCGTGGGGTGGCGCGGCAACGGGTCCGGACCATCCTTGCGGGCGAAACTCTTCAGGCTGGCCCACGATTCGATCAACGTGCCGTCGGCGCTGAAGTGCTGATCGCCGGCCCAACCCTGTTCCCGACTCAATTGGAACACCTCGTAGAAGAACAACTGCGCACCTTCGGTGCTCAGCACCCGCTCCTGATTCTGGCTGAAGCTGCTGTGATCCCAACTGCCCTCGTCCAATTCCCGATCCAGAAACCACAGCCACAGGAGGTTGTAGGCCAGTTGCTCGCAGAACAACCGTTCCGAACGCACCGAGTACAACGCCATCAACAGCCGCGCCTTCAGTAACTGCTCGGGCGGAATCGACGGCCGTCCGTTGGCGGCATAGAGTTGGTCGAACTGCGGGCTCAGTCGTCGCAGCACTTCCTCGACGCGCTGCTTGATCACGCGCAACGGGTGATCCTGGGGGATTCGCGTCTCGGGGTTGATCAGGGTGCAAAACTCAGGCTGCTCTTTCGGTTCTCCACGCATGAACCCATACACCACAACCCCATCACGATATTCAAGCCCAAGATGACTTCTTCAACAGCCTGCTAGTAGAAATGCTAGGAACGGTCCACTAGAAGGGCAGAGAACACAATCGGCTATTTAGACTTGAATCAATCCTCTCCGAGTTGCCACGGAGATGGCTTCTGTCCGGCTCAAAACGTTGAGCTTTGTGAAAACACTGCGCAGATGGCCCTTAACGGTGAATTCGCTTATGAAAAAGTTTCGCGCCGATTTGCTTGTTGCTTCTGCCAGAGGGCAGCACAGTCGCGCCACCATCGGGTCATACAACCCAGCCTTGATGTCCACTAGGCGACATGGCGGGACTTTCAATGCGACTTTCTGCGACAATCCGTGCCAATCTGGGACTAAATTCCGTGGACGCCGGTGTGTGCTTCGCTTTCCGACTGGCTTTGATTGATCGTTTGGCCTTGGTCATGGCGTCCTCCTGTTTTGCCACACACACAGCGTGGATTTTGCACAAGGTCAAGCGGCTTTCGAAGGGGCGGGAACTGGACATTATGACGGGCGGAAGAGGGGTTCTCTCGATGCGGCAATGCTGAACGGCGTTTGATGCATAGGCGGGGGTGGTTCCTCGCAGCGATGCTCCATGAGGAAATTCGACACGGACGAGTTTTTTTGACCACACGGGCGGTGCGGTGACTACTCATAGCGCAAAGACTCGATCGGGTCGAGGTTCGCCGCCTTCCACGCTGGGTACGTGCCGAAAACAATCCCCACGACCGAGCAAATCATCAGCCCCAGGACCGCCCAGTCGAACGGAATGACCGGCGGGACCTTCAGGTAGCGGGCCGCGACATTCCCACTGCCGATGCCCAGCAGCACGCCGATGACCCCGCCGATTTCGCAGAGCACCACCGCTTCCACGATGAACTGCATCATGATGTTGCGCTTCTTCGCGCCGACGGCGCGGCGGATACCGATCTCGCGGGTGCGTTCCGTAACGGATACGAGCATGATGTTCATGATGCCAATCCCGGCGGCGATCAGCGCAATCGAGCTGACGACCGAGACCCCGATGCGGACGGCTTTGGTGAACGAGTTGAACTGGGCGATCAGGGAGTCGTTGGAGAACAGCTCGAAGTCGTCTTCGGCGCGGGGAGGCACTTTGCGGGCGACGCGCAAAATGCCGCGAACCTGCTCGACGGTGTCGTCGTAGCTCGGCGCGTCGCGCGCCTGCACAAGAATCGTCAGGCTGCGAACACGGCCGAACCGGTTGACCGCGGTCGTGATCGGGATGATGGCGAAATTGTCCTGCTCGCCGTTGATGGCGCCGCCTTTGGGCGCCAGCACGCCGGCGACGGAATAATTGATCCCGTTGATCTTCAGGCGCTCCCCCACGGGGGAGCCGAACGGAAAGACCGTCTTCGCCAGCCCATCACCCAACACGCACACATCACGGGCGTTCTCCACGTCGGTTTCCGTCAAGGCCCGGCCATCGGCCAGGACCCAATTGCGCGCCGGGAAACTCCCGGGTGTTTCGCCTAGCAACTGAACTGTGGGCGGCGTCTTTTGATAGCGCGTCTCCACCTGACCGCCCCAGAGATTAGCTTCGATGCCCACGCTGCCGGCCAGCGTGGCCTTTTCCTGCACGAAGCGTCCCTGGGCGAGGCCGATGTCCTTGCGCCGCCAGAATTTCTCGTAGCCTTCCGGACCACCAAAATAGATCGACGGCCATTTCTGCACGGCAAACGTCTGGCCACCCAACTGGCTCATCTCGCGCTCGATATTCGCCTTCAACGCCCGCATCGTCGTCATGACCAAGATAATTGAAAATACACCGATGAGTACGCCGAGCAGCGTGAGCGCCGAACGCATCTTGTGCGCCGCCAGGGCCCTCAGCGCCATGGAACTGCTCTCACCGGACTCAGCGAGCAGCCGCGTTGGTTTGTGCAGTTTCATTCGCTTCGCAATGCGTCCACGGGGTCCAGGCGCGCCGCCCGCCACGCGGGCACAAAGCCGGAAACCAAACCCGTCACCAGTGACACGGCCAACGCGATCCCGACGACGGTCAACGACATGGTCGTGGGCAACAGCCATTTGCGGACGGCCAGGGTCAGCGGCCAGGCAATGCTCAGGGCGATGAGTCCGCCGAGCACACAGATGCAGGCGGCCTCGATGAGAAATTGCAGGAGGATCGTGCGCCGCTTGGCGCCGATGGCCTTGCGGATGCCGATTTCGTGCGTTCGCTCGGCAACCGAAACGAACATGATGTTCATGATGCCGATGCCGCCGACGAACAGCGACAGGCTGGTGATGAACAACCCGACGACGGCGATGGTGCCCGTGAGGCGGTGGAACATTTTGACGTACTGATCCGGCTGGTTGATCGCAAAATCGTCCGGCTGATCGGGCGCGACCCGCCGGACCCGACGCATCGCCTGGCGCAATTCCTCGCGCGCTTCGTCCAGTTGCACGAGCGCGGCGGCCTTGATTTGAATCTGGATTTCCGGGTTGCTCACGAAATTTGCGCGGAACTGCTGCATGGGAATGACGATGCGATTGTCCAAGCTGAAGACGCCGAGGAGGGTGCCTTGTTTTTCCAGCACGCCGATGACTTCGAAGGATTGGTCCCCGATCTTGATGCGATTACCCACCGGATCCTCGTGCGGAAACAGATTGCTCGCCACTTGCGTGCCGAGGACGCACATGGGGCGGCCCCCGGCCGATTCCGCGGCGGTCAGAGCGCGGCCCTGGGAAATCCCGATGCCGCTGACAGGAAAATACTGCTCGGTCGTGCCCAGGATCGTCACTCGGTTGGAACTGCGGTTCTTGTACTTCACCGTCTCGTCCACATACGAAATGGGAGCCACCGCCGCAGCAAGCGTCAGTTGCCGCACAAGGGCCTCCGCCTCCGGCAGACGGATCGGACGGCGTTTTTGCTCCCGGAGCCAATCCGCCTCGGTATTGGTTGTCCAATAGTTGCGCTCGATGTAAAACACGTCCGCGCCCAACGCCGAAATGCTGCTCAGAAATGCCCCGTTCAATCCCGCGATGGCGGCGCCCATGAGCGTGACGGTGACGATGCCAATCACAATCCCGAGCGTGGCGAGCACCGAGCGCATTTTGTTTGCGCGGATTGCATCCCACGAGATGCCGAAGCCTTCGCGCAGTTCCGCAAAGAAGTTCATGGTGAAGAGGTCCCGGTGCCAAGGGGGACGACGAAAGATAATTTCCGGGCTGTCGTCTTGCCGGCCGCGACTGGTTCATCGCCGGCGATCAATCCATCCCGTATCCGGATGATGCGGTGAGCGTGACGGGCGACGTCTTCCTCGTGTGTGACCACAATGATCGTGTTGCCGTTACGGGACAGTTCCCCAAACAAGGCCATGATCTCAACGCCGGTCCGGGAGTCGAGGTTCCCTGTCGGCTCGTCGGCAAGAAGAATTGAGGGTTTGTTGACGAGCGCCCGCGCGACGGCCACGCGCTGGCGCTGGCCGCCGGAGAGTTCGTTGGGCTTGTGATGGATACGATCGGCCAACCCAACCAGCGTGAGGGCCTCCAACGCGATTTGGCGACGCTCCTGGGCCGGTACACCCGCGTAAATGAGCGGCAGTTCCACATTGTGTAGCGCGGAGGAACGTGGCAACAAGTTGAACGTCTGAAACACAAACCCAATCTCGCGGTTGCGAACTTCCGCAAGCTGATTGTCGCCCATTTCACTCACGTCGACGCCGTTGAGCTCGTACCGGCCCGATGTGGGCGTGTCTAGGCACCCCACAAGGTTCATCAACGTGGACTTGCCGGAGCCGGACGGCCCCATAATGGCGACGTATTCGCCACGCTGGATTTCGAGCGATACGTCACGCAGGGCATGGATCGTTTCCGCGCCCATCCGGTAGCGCCGCGAAATGTTTTGGAGGCGGATCAATGCCACCGTTACGTCTTTGGCTCCACGTCAGTCGACTGGCCCTTGCGGATCCTCTTCCCGTCTTCGAGGTCGCGGCTGATGGCTTTATAACCGCCCGCCACCACCTCCTGTCCCTCGGCCAGACCGTCGGTTATCTCCCAATAATTGTCGTCGCTGATTCCGATCTTTACCGGCACCGCCTTGACGTGATCGCCCTCGACCACGAATACGACCTCCCCCGGCGGGGACGCCCCCCTGGGCTTCGTTTCCGAAAGCGCCGCGTTGTTCGGATTGGCGGACACAACCGAGTTCGTACCGCGGGACAGGACGGTGTCCTTGCCAGAAGCGCCCCCGGTCTCCGGCAGCTTTGCCGCGCGAGTTGTAACGCTCGCCATTGGCACGGTCAACGCGCTGGTGCGATAGCGGGTCTCAATCTCGGCGCTCACGGACATGCCGGGGCGAAACGCCTCCTGCTCGCTGAACCGGATACGCACTTCGAACTTCGTGGCCTCCTGCGTCTGGCCGGAACCGCTGGAGAGCGAGCCGGCGCCTTTCGACGAGTCCGCGATGTCCGTGACTACGCCCGTGAACTTGCGATCTTTAAACGCATCCACTTCCAGCCGCGCCTTCTGGCCGGGATGGATCAGGACGACATCGATCTCGCCGACGTCGACGCGGGCCTCAATTTGGTTCAGGTCGGAGATCGTCATGATTTCGGTGCCGACGTTTTCGACCGTGCCGAGCACACGTTCGCCGGCCTGTGAATTCAATTTGCTGATCGTGCCGCTGAGTGGTGAGACGATGCTGGTTTTGACGAGCTGCTTTTCCGCGTAATCAAGCGAGGCGCGGGCGACTTCGACCTGGCGTTGGGCGCTGGTCAGTTGGGCCTGGGCCACTTCGTACGCAGCCTGGAATTGGTCAAAATCGGCCTGCGACACCAGGCGGGCGGCGAGCAATTGTTGATTGCGGTTGTAGTCGGCCTTGGCCTTCTTCAGGTTCGCTTCCGCGGTGGTTTGGGCCGCCAGAACGGACTTGTAACCGGCGTCGGCCTGGTCGCGGTTGGCGATGTAATCGTCGGGTCGGATTTTCACGATCAAATCGCCTTTGTTGACGTGCTGACCTTCCTTGACAGGCAAATCGATGATTTCGCCGCTGACTTCGGGGCTGATCTTGACCTGGAGCACGGGCTGGACTTTGCCGTTGGCGACGACGACTTCGGTGAGGTTGCGTCGTTTGACTGTTTCGGTCTCGACGGTGATGACAGGTTGTTTTTTGCGGAAGAACGCAACCCAGACCAAGCCGGCCACGATCAAAACAACGATCGAGAGGAGGACGAGTCTTCGACGTTTCCTAGAGATTGTCATTGGTTGACTGAAAGGCGTTGGTTGCCGAATTTGGGGACACAACTGCAACCGTTGTTATGTTTGACATTCTGGCGGACGACACATCACGCCAAAAAGCTCGGTCGTGTCTTACGCTCTCACACGCGCGTATTGTTTGCGCAACGAACACCACCTCCCCTGTCTGATTCAAGGCAGGGCCATGGATGGGTAAGCTGACGGTGCCGACAGCGAATGCCGCAAACATGCAGAGGCCCATCACCTCAATTCATCAGTGTTTGTTCCCCATGTTCGGCGACAGCCCTTACGATCACAGGGCCAGCCGCGCGCAAGTGGTTTTGCTGGTGTGCGGCATGTACGCGGCTGATGGAGTACGGTTGGTTTCCCGCGCTGAGTTATGAAATCATGGCGGTACGGATTCTTCAAAAACTGGATCTGTTCGCCGACGCAGGACTTCCGGGCTGCGCCAACGATTGGCGACGCGCATTCACCAAAGTCAATGAGGAGCGCAACCTGGGACGGTTCACCGAGTCGTGAACGAGGCATTGCTGTTTTGTTGCCGTTCAGTCTCCATGGTTGCGCTCCCAACTTATCATGGCAGTGAGATGTCAATACGATAGAACTCCTCTGGCGACACTGCATTTGTGTCGATGATGGTGACCTGATTGCCATTCGTAACAGGCCCCACGTAGCTCGTAAGCGGCAGCCAGATTCCGCTCACCAAGTCAGTGCTGAACTGCGGGTTGTAAGTACGGCCCAAGGCAAGAGGAATGAATGTTAGGATTTGTTGCGCCGATTGGTTGGTGACACTGGCGATGTTCAGCATGAAGACCGACGCCGGGTTCGTCGGATTAAGACCGGTTACGTACTTGAACAGGTTGTTTTGCCCCGTGCCGTCCGCATCGCATGTGGCGCAGGAGGCCGCATTGGTGCTCGCGCCGCTACCGCCGAAATACTGCTGCCGCCAGCAGTCGGGGATGCCGTCCCCCACGCTATCAGTGGTTGAGTTTGTAAAGTTTGCCACCAGGGTTTCATTGCCCGTCACGAGAAAGGTATCGCAGGCCGAGGTGCTGACCAGACTGCCATTCTGTGTCCAGTACAAAAAGTTATAACACGAGTTGGGCGTCGCACAGACCGTGATGTTCGACCCGCAGTTCACCGTACCGCCAGCGCTGGTCGTGCCCCCGCTGGCGGGAGAGGAACTGGTGTTGATCGTGTAGGTGATCGGCGAGAAGTTGGCCATCAACAGCGAGTTGAAGTAGACGTTGTGGGGTGAATTGGCGCCGCCGTCATTGCTGAAGAGGGCAATGCTGTTCAGCGCGCTGCCCGATGTGCCGCCCAGTGTGCCGCTGACGGTATTGGTCGAGCCGGTTCCGTACGAAATGATTGTCAGCGTGTAATTGTCATTCGTGCCTAGCGTGAAGATCAACTGCACGCCCGCGTACGTCAACGGCACACCGCTGTTGCGCACGCCAGCGGCATCCACCACCGTGTAATCGTTGCTGCGTCCGGCCAGGTAGAACTGCAGACGGGCACCCGTGGTGTAGGCGGCGGAGCTGTTCGTGGCGTCTCCGTTGCGCAGAGTGAAACCCACGGCCGAACCAGCCACGTCGTTGGAGCCGTTGTCCATGTTGATTAGGAGTTGTCCTCCCCCGTCTTGGATCGGGCCGATGTCAAACGCCCGATACGCTGCTGCGATGTTGGTGCCGCTACAGGAAACGTCGTTGGCGTAGATCCCCCAGGATTCGCTGGCAACGTCGATTCCGGGCGCCACATGGGGTGCGTTCGCGATGGACGAGGAAATGAAGAATCCGTTGCAACTGGAGTTAGGGCTGGTCATGGTCAAGCACCAGGGGCCGAACCCGGTTCCCCCGTTGAGTCCGTTGGTCCAAATGAAGCTTCCCTCACTGCCGTACGCCGAATTGGCGGCGTTGTCCGTCGCCAGGGTCCCCTGACCGTTGACAAAATTCGCCACCAAGGTTTCGTTACTCGTCGCGACAAAGCTATCGCAAGCTGAAGTGCCGGCCAGGATACCATTCTGTGTCCAGTATAAGAAGCTGTAGCACGAATTGGGCGTCGCACAAACGGTGACATTCGACCCGCAGTTCACGCCACCCCCAACGCTGGTCGTACCCCCGACGGCAGGCGAGGAACTCGTATTGACCGCGATTGCATTCGTGGCGGAAGTCACAAAACATGTGTCGAATGGCCCGTAAAATGAGTTGCCAGTCACGGAATCCACCGCGTTCGTGCCGAGATGGACGAGATTGGTCGTGGACGGGGACCATCCGCCGCTTGGCGTAAATGTCATCGTGTCCTGCAACGCGTCCCACTTGAACGAGCCGGCGATCGGCGGGGTGCTCGGGGAGGCTTGCGCCGAGCAGACGGTGAGCGACCCGGTGCTGATGCACTCACAGGTCGCCGGTGTAACCGAGAACGCCGCCTGCACCGAGTTGGTGTTCATCGGCTTGCTGAACTGCAGCACAATCGGTTCGGAAGTTAAGACGCAGGTCGCGGCGTGCGACGGGCTCTGGTTGGTGACCACGGGGTCGAGCGGCAGGACCAGCGATTGGGCGATGTAGATTTTGGCCGTCATGCCGGGCACGGTGATGGCCGGCGTCTCGTTCGTGCCGGCACCGGAGATGACCGTGATGATGTCGTTGGTGTTCAGCAGATTGACGAGGACAGTGCCCGGGGTATAGGTGGTTGGACAACTGGCCAGGTTCTGGCCCGAGCTGGCGGTATTCAGGCATACGAAGGCCTCCTCGTTGCTGAGCACGCGGGAATAAGCGAGGATGCCGGGACCGCTCGAGTTGGTCGCCAGATTGTTTTGGACACCGGTGCAGAGGGCGGGATAGAGGCGTCGAAAGTTGTTGAGCCGGGCCACTTGCTGGAAGAGCGGCTGGGTTTCATCGAAATTGTCACCCGAAACGGGCACTTGTGGCTGCCATCCGCCCGCGAACATGTCTTCGCGGTTGTCGTTGTTGTTGTCGTCGCCTTCGAATCCCTGTTCCGTGCCATAATACAGACAGGGAATGCCACGGGAGGTGTAGAGAAACTGCAGGCCGACGGTCAGATTGTTGGTGTTGCCATTGGCATTGCCCGAACTTAGGAAGCGCGCCTGGTCGTGGTTGTCGAGGAACGTGATCAATTGGTACCAGGAGTTGGAAGCGTAGTACTCCGAGATATAATTGTAATGGGATATAATCTGCGCCGTGTTGCCCGAGGCTGTGGCAAAGACCGAGTTGATGCAGTTGTAATACAACGCGTAGTCCAGCGTCGCATCGAACATGAACGGCCCGCCTTCCTCCGTGCCTGTGTAGGTACCGATCTGCCGTTCGTCGCTGCTGTTCGCCTCGCAAAACATGAAGAAATTGGATTTGCCGATGGTGGCGCCGAACTGGTGCAGTTGGGGGCACCAGTACTGCCAGAAGCCGTAGTCCACTTCGATCGCGGTGTCCACGCGGAATCCATCGAAGTCGGCGATCCCCACCCAGTTGGTATAGATGTTCATCAGATTTGTTCGGACATAGGTGGTCTCGGTCCGCAAATCGTCCAAGCCGTCCAATTCCCCCAACACGACCTCCTGGGTGCCCGAGGGGTAGTTGAAAGCATCGATGTCGCCGTTCGTGTGGAAAAGAGTCGAGAGCTGCGCGGGGATGACGTTGGTCGGATTAAAAGGGAAGGCGTGTTGGTTGGCGGAATTGATGTACTGCATGTTGTAGCCGCCGGGCGGCGCCACGTAATTTGGCCAACCCGAGCCGGTGCTGGTGATCAGCGTGCCCGTGTGATTGCAAACGAGATCGAGAATGACCCTGATCCCCAGGGCGTGCGCGGCCTCAACCATGTTGGAGAGATCGGCCATCGTGCCCCAGTGCGGCGCCAACTGGTAGAAGTCCTGCGCCCCGTAGCCATGATAGGCGTAAGTTCCGCCGACGTTGAATACAATCGGCGAGATCCAGATGGCGCTTGCGCCGAGCGACTTGATGTATCCGAGCTTCATCTGGATGCCTTGGAAGTCGCCGCCATTGATGCCATTGTTGGCGGTGGGCGCATACGGCGAGCCGTGGCTGGCCTCCGCATTATCGTTCGACGGATTGCCGTCGTAAAAACGATCGGTGAGAATTTGGTAGATGTTCTCGTTTCGCCAGTCCGTGGGCGACGGGTAATGCTGGGCTCGCGCGGCCGTGGCGACGCTGACCAGAAGGGTGATGAGAAGAATCCTCATGACAAGCGGCGCGCTCCGCAGGGGGTGAAATTCTCGCGTGCCACGAACGGAAGGGTCAACAACGGAGCCCAAACGAGTTCAGTTGCAAACATGGCAACTTGGCGGCTCAAATCCATTTATTCCAACCTCGTAAAACATATACTCTTACCTGCGGTTACGTCGACGAAACGCGCGGGGCGACCGCTTTCCGTGTTCGGCCACTGCACTCGCGCCGAGACTTGAGTCAGCATCTCCAGAAGACGTCCCAATATATCTTCTATCGGCGCGTCCCCCACATCCGCCAACCCCATCTACGGGAGCGCGATGTTGATGCGATAGAACTCTTGTGGCGGAATCGGATTCGTGTCCGTGATCGTGACCTGGTTGCCGTTCGTCAAGATACTCGTATACGTCGTGAGCGGCATCCAGGCACCACTCACCAAATCGGTGCAGAATTGTGGTGTGTACGTCCGGCCCGAAGCCAGTGAGTTGAAGCTCAGGTTCATCGCCGAAACCTGGTTGGTCGCGCTCGTGACGTTCAGGACAAACACCGAAGCCGGGTTCGTCGGATTCAGACCAGCCACGTATTTGAAGAGGTTGTTCTGACCGGTGCCATCGGCGTCATTTTGGGCGAGCGAGTTGTTGGTCGCCGAACCCGTAATGCTGCCGAAGTACTGCAGCCGCCACCAGTTCGGAATGCCGTCGCCCTGCACGCTGACGGCGCTCGCGGGGCTGAACGCCAGCCACGTCGTGAAATTGGTCGCGCCGTTGGCGTTGTACAGTTCAACCTGCTCGGTCATGGGGAAGCCACGATTTTGATAACCCGCGTTCTGCAGGGAACCCGTGTTACGCAGGCAATTGACATCGCAGACGGCGTAGACGGCGCCGCCCATCGCGTTGCTCAGACCGTAATACGTACTGTCCGACTGCACGATGAGGTTCGTGTCACCATGAAGCAGAAGATCCATTTGGTTCGGCCCGAAGCCGTGCCGGAGGGACAAGGTACCCAAGGTGGGGCTCACGGTGTACTGGGCCTCGACGACATCGCGACCGTTGGGGAGTGTGATTTGCTTCTTGATCTTTCCATCCAAGGAAGTGAACACCCAATAATTGGATCCTTGTACGACACTCTGGCCATAATCCATGTCCACATACTGGGAATTGTTGTTGGCCAAACCGCTGACATAACGGTCTTTGAAACCCGAGCAGCGGATGTTGTCCTCGTCCTCCTCGTCGCTTTCCTCCGCGGGATTGGCCACGGGTTGGCCGATCACTTCCACCGCATCCTGAATGGCCGGATTGTACACGAAGGCTTCCACCAAACGCCCGCCCCACCGCTTGAAGCAGAGGTACACGTGATTGTTCTTCAGGATGTACTCATCGATGAGATCGTCGTCCACGTCCTTCGCGACGGCGACGGTGTTCGAACCCTGGACGTTATTGTTGATGTCCTGCACCCATTGGGCGGCATCAGCAAGGATGCCGACCGAGCGCATGTGCCCCGCGAGCGTATCCAACCAAACCGAGCAGCCGTCGGTGGCGTTGGAGTTCTCGTACGAGCCGGTGAGGACATTGTTGAAATTGGTCTGGTAGTTGCACGAGTGGTAGGCGCTGCTCCAGTTGCTGGCGCTGTTCCACCCGGCGGGCGGGTTCTCGTCATGCCACGCCGTCTCGTAGATCATCGCGTAGTATTGCCACTGAGCGAGCGTCTGCAGATTTCCCGGCGGCGCGGCGGCCACCTTGTTCCAAGAATCACGCGTCAGCGTCCCGGGGGTGTTCAGGTCGCCATAGGATTCCGTTCCGGCAATGTTCAGCCCGCCCGGTTCGGTCGCGGGAACGCGGCCGAAGTAATTCTCTTGATAGACCTTGGTCGTGGTATTGCTGTACCCGTAGTACCAGTTGTCGGGGTCGTGCTCGGTGGCTTTCATCAGGTACTCGTACGACTGCAAGGCGTTCGTGTACACGTATCCGTGATCGACCACCCAATTGGAGTCGGTCTGCGCCATGCTGATGACGCTCTGGAGACTCACCACATCAATCCACTGATGGTTGGCCAACCAGCGGACCACGTTTTCCCACTGGGCGGGGTTGTCGTTGTAGCCGGAGCCGAAGGAAATGCCGGAATAGGCTTCCCAGTCATCCATTACGACGGTGATCTGATCGGGGTCGCTCGACATCGCTATTTCCAGCAGGTTGGACCGTGAGTCGAGGTACAGACCACCGTTCCAATTCCAGAATTTGTAACCGTCCTCCCGGTCATTGATCATGAAAGTCAAGACACCGTTGATCTTGTGAATCTTGTGATGGTACCGGGCCTGGCTGTTGCCCGTCCAGCCCGCCCAGCGCGGTGGGAAATTGGTGGTCCAGACCGCATCCGAATAACCGGGATAGACAAAACCGGGGACCGCCTCTTGCGGGTAAAACCACCAGTGCAGGTGCGAGACTTCGTCGAGAATCGTGGCCTGGTAACCGCCGGCCAGGATGTCGGCGAACGGCCGGCCGGTGAGGGGACCGGCCGGGTTCGCGTGCGCCCAGTTCGTGTTGCTTTCCATGACGCGTTCGGGTGACCACATGACCGTCATGTTACTGGCCGTCAGGCCGAACACGGATTGGGCAAGATTGTTGAACGCGGCGATCGAGCCCTGGTTCACGGACCCCTCGAACCACGGCAGAAAATTCTCGGAGTACACGCCCCCGATGATCGAACAGACGTTGGACTGGACGAGCCCGTTGATGCGATTTATCAACGTCGGGCCGTCACGGACCGGGTAAGCGCCGGAACCCGTATCTGTGGGGTTCTGGCGGGTCCACAGAAAGCCTTCGATCAGCGTGCCGCTCATGTGCAGGTTCAACGGCACATTGAATATTTGATGCGTATCCAGCATGGTGGAGTACCCGCAGATGTTATAGCTGGCAGTGGGGTCGATGCTGCTGTCTATGTAAATCAGATTCTCAATATTCGTCCGGGTGGTAAGGGATTGGTTGCCGTGCGCGATCGCGGCAAACTTCGCCTGATTGACCGTGGCCGTGGATGAGATCGACCCCGACAGGAGACCGATCCCGCTGCCGGTATTGCGGATCAGCGTGCTGCCGATGGTTTTCACGATATCGCTCTGCCCGGAGATATGGTACACCCCACCGGTCGGGCTGGTGCCGCATGTCGTATACACCTGAAACGAAAGCGGCGCGCCGGGCGTCCAGCCATAACTTTGCAGCACCGACTGTTGGATGCCGAATTTGACGCTGCCGATGGACGTGCTCCAGTAGCTGCCGATCGAGTTGGAGCTGTTCAGCGTATTGCCATTCAGGTCCTTAATGGCTAGCACGGTCGGGCCGTAGAGGCAGACGCAGAGTTGATACGGCATTGTAGTTACGGTCTTGATGCCGTCTGGCAGGTTTGTGCTGCCGCCTGCCGCGCAGTTGATCGCGACGTACACGAACACGTGGCTGGTGTTGGCGCCGGTTAACAGGTCAAAAAAGTCCGTGCGGAAGTAATAATTGGTGGTTTCCTGGCGGGAATAGAATGCAATGAGGTCACGCGAGTTGTCGTAATTCGTATCGCTCGCGATCGAATACTCGGTTCCGTTGGTCCCCAGCACCCGGACATCGGCGTTGCTCCAGTCCTGAAACTCCTGGTAAAAGGTCACGCCGAATTTGTCGGTGCCGATGACCGGTCCCGGGCCGATGGTGATGTTGGCATGCGACGGGCGGCCCAGCAAGACGAGCAAGACCGCGACGGTGAGTGTAGATTTCAATTTCATCGATAGATTCCCCTACTTTTCAGATTCCCTTAAATTCCCAACTCGTGCTGCTGGACTTCAGAGGCGCGCTGCTTTCCAAACGTGATGTGGTTACGGACACTGCCAGGCTCGCGCCGGTGAATACGATGCAAGTCGGATGGAGGTGAACCGTTTCACTCATGAATCGCCTGACGGTATGACAAATTAATCCGGGTAATGCACCTAGGCGTTTCGGCGGTGGATCAACCCCATCGCGCCAAGCAGGCCAACCACAATGAGGCTCATGCTCGAGGGCTCGGGTACGGTTTCGATCGCGCTCCCCACCGTGGGCGATATCGTGAAATACTGATTGTAATTCGCACTGAATATATTCGGGACGTAGTCCGTCCCATACGGTTGCCCGGGAAGGGCCTGGTTCGATATGCCGCTGTCGCCAATGCCAGCGATCATTTCCATTACCTCAATATTGCCGCTGGTATAGCCCAACGTGGAAAGCGGGATAGCCAGTTCCAAGCCCACGCCCACGGCCGCAGCGGCCTTTTGGTTGGCTCCGGAATTGGCGTTAGGGTTTAGGCCAGCCGTATTCGTGTTCACCAAGCCAATGGAGAGGCCGCCGACGGTGCCGCTGCCAATACCGTTGTTTAGCGTAATTTGACCAAGGTAGTTGTTCGCGCTGCCACTACTACTCAGACCAAACGTGCTACTGTACAGCGTGCCCTCATAGTCATCGGCATCAAACATGTAGGTCGGAGCGAAGCCGGGGAAAAAGGTGGAACCGTTCAGGTCAGACGGCGGATCCCACCCACCAGTAATGTTCAAGGTGCTCTGACCGCCGCTCTTGGCCTGGATAAAGGCAATGACGTTGTTGCCGTTGTTTTGGAAGTTGCCCGCCATAAACAGATACAGATCCGACCCGGAAATTACGCCGTAGGCGGCATCCAGCTCCGACCCGTTCACGGAATCGCCCCCGGTGGATTTGCCGTAACTGGTATTGCAGGTCTGCGTGGCCAACGCGCTGCCAAAGGCGGAGCTCAAATAACCGTTCACGGTAATCTGGGCACGGACGGACGTTGCCAGAGTTGCTGCGGTAACGATTGAACTAGCAAGTAAAGCGCTTTTTAAGAATCTCGTCATGACTATGTACTTTCCGAAATGTGGCTGCTGAGGCTTGAGTCGATTGGAGGAGGCTACATCGTGTGAATCATCGCCTGCGTTTCTCGTGAGCCTCTGGACACGTCGCGGTGTCCAGAGGCTCATCGAGCAGTCGGTCTAGGCTTTATGCCGCCGGACCAACCCGATCGCGCCGAACAGTCCAAGCACGACAAGGCAGATGGTCGAGGGCTCGGGCACCACCGTGAAAAACTCACCGGAAGTCGAACTGAAGTTGAAGTTCGTCGCGGGGCCGGACGAGTAAGTCGACGGTAGCCCGGGAAGGAACTGGTTTGACAGATTGTTGGGGGTACTGTTGCCGATCGCTGCCATCACTTCAATATTGCCACTGGTATAGCCCAACTCAGAAAGCGGGATCCCCAGTTCCAACCCCACACCCACCTTCGCAGAATTCGCTTGGTTGGCAGCGGTTCCGGCCTGATTGCTGACGCCAGCCGTATTCGTGTTAACCAAGCCAATGGCGATGCCGGCGATGCTGCCGTCGGCGAAACCCTTGGAAGATTCCGCCAGGTCGCCAATGTAGGTGTTCACGCTGCCACTAGCACTCAGAGCAAACGTGTCAGCGTACAGCGTACCCGAAGAGTCGTCGACAGTCAGCATGAGGTTGGGAGCAAAGCCTGGACTAAACTTGGCACCGTTCATGGAAGACGCACCCCAGCCGCTGCTAATGTTCAACGTGCTCTGGCCGCCACTCGCGCCCTGGATCCAGATAATTACGTTGTTGCCGTTGTTTTGCATGTTGCCAGCCATGAACAGATACAGATCCCCCGCATTGACTACGCCGTAGGCGGCATCCAACTCCGAACCGCCCGACGAATCGCCCCCGGTGGCTTTGCCGTAACTGGTATTGCAGGTTTGCGTGGACAACGCGCTGCCATAGCCCGCGTCCAAATACCCGTCAACTACAGGATCTTGCGCGCGGACAGACGTGGACAACGCCACTAATATAAGAATGGAACTCACGAATAAAACGCTTTTACAAACTTGGTTCATTTCCTCTTCTCCCTTTGTCGAATGCTGAAGTTTACTCCCTATGGAGGTTGAGAAATATAATGAATCGACCGCAAAGTCTAGCGGGCAGGAGTGTGGCTTTTGCTTCACCCATATCAGGGATGGCCACATAACCCTTTTGGGTGGTTCTTTTTTATAGGGGGGCATGACTTCGCTTGGAATCGGCCAGCCAGAAACGATTTTCAGATTTGAATCAGCCCATGCCGCGTGGCTGCCGCGATTGCCTCTGTCCGACTCTGCACATTGAGCTTGAAGAAGATGCCCTTGAGGTGCGCTTTAACGGTGTTTTCACTGATGGAAAGGCTGGATCCGATCTCTTTGTTGCTCTGTCCGCTGGCCACCGCGTGAAGCACGACCGCTTCCCGCTCGGTCAGCTCGGGACCGCTGACGCGTTCGGCCAGTTTGGCGGCCACCGACAACGGTACGACGGTCTCGCCGTAGTGGACCTTCCGGATGCAATCCAGGATGTCTTCTTGTGGGGAGTCTTTCAATAGATACGCCTTTGCGCCGGCGCTGAGGCTTTGGTAAATGTCCTCATCGTCGTCGTAAGTTGTCAACACGATGATTCGCGCCGCCGCATTCTCCTGTCGAATTTGGTTAATGGCTCCAACGCCGTCCAGCACGGGCATCCGCAGATCCAACAAGGAAACGTCCGGCAGATGCTGTCTCCACTGCTCAACGGCTTCTTGGCCATTCCGTGCCTCCGCCACAACCGTCATGTCCGTCCATTTGCCAATGATCGCAACCAAACCCTCGCGCACGACGGTGTGGTCGTCGGCAATGAGAACACGGATGTTTGGCGCCTTGCCGGCATCCGGTTCCCCGTTGGCCGCGTCTGGCATTTCACCGCGAGTGCCCTTGATCGGGCCTTTGTCTGTAAGATTCCTGATTGTCATGATTCCGTGTCTCGAGTTTGATTTTGGTAGGGCAACGCGACACAAATCCGCGTTCCCTGTCCCGCCCCACTGTCGATTGTCAACTCCCCTTTCATCTGAGTCGTTCGCTCCCGAATCCCAAGCAAACCGAAGCCATCATGCTGGTTCGATGGATCGAAGCCGATTCCATCATCCTGCACCGCCAGGACGACGCGGTGCTCCTCAAACGACAACGTGACCTTGACGGTTCTCGCGCTCGCGTGCTTGAGTGCGTTGGTGACAGCCTCCTGCTGAATGCGCATCAAATTCTCCTCACAGGACGGTCTCAACCGACGGGGTTCGCCGTGCATCGCAAATTCGCCTCGAAGGTTCGTCCCGATCGTCATCTGTTTTATCAACGCGTCCAGGGCCCCCCACAAATCAGCGCGCTCCAAAGCCTCCGGTCGAAGCGCCCGGACGGAGCGTCGTGCGTCACCCAGACTCTGTCGCGCTAATGTGCTGGCGCGGCGAATGTGTTCGCCGGCCTCCGCAACAACACCATGCGCAAAAGCGTTTTCCGCGGCTCGCAAATGGATAATCACGCCGATGAAGGCTTGGGCGATGGTATCGTGAATCTCGCGAGCCAATCGATTTCGCTCCTCCAAGACGGCGGCTTGCCAGCTTTGCCCCATCAGGTCTTTCAGTTGAATGGCCAGTGTCACTTGGTGAGCCAGTGCCTGTGCCAAATCCAGGAGATCGGGTGAAGGCCGCGTGGTCTTCGCACTGCAAACCGATACCATCCCAATCACGCCTCCCCCGAACAACAACGGCAGACATATGATCGTCGAGATATTGTGCGCGTCCAGATATTGGCGATGCGGAGTGAATTGGATGTTGGCCGGAACATCGTCGCACACCACGGTCTTGCCTGTTTGAACCAACTCATGCCACAACGGAATATCCTCCAAACGGTACAGAGGCCTTTCTGTGGGATCCTCTGGGCGGAGATTCTCAATAATCTCGCCGTCGGCAAATGTGACACGCAACGTCGGGCGTTCGGTGGGCTCATCTCGCAACCAAACGCTGACCGAATACGCATCCAGTCGTTGGCCAATCATCTGCAGGATTCTGCACAGGAAGTGTTCAAACGAGGTCTTTTTCGCCAGCTCTTCGAGCGCCATGGCCAGCACCTCGCCCTGGCTCCGGGCAAATTCCTCTGAGGAACTCGATGCCAGTTCGTGTCGCGTTCGGCCAGTAACATCCATTACGGAACCGATCAATTTCACAACCCCGCCGTGCGTATCGCACATCGGCTGGCAAGTAGTATCCAGGCGCTTTACATCACCATTCGGCATCGTGATCCGGAAGCTGAGCTTGCACGGTTTTGGGTCTTTGGGAATCTGGTGCAACGCCGTCTGAACGGCTTCCCGATCGTCCGTGTGTATCCGTTCCATCATGAGCTCGGGTGACGGCGTAAGCCCATCGGGATCATAACCAAAGATCCGAAAGGTTTCCTCCGACCAGTAGGTGGTATCGGTTGCCAGCGTTGTGGCCCAGCTTCCTGTGTGGCTGAGGCGTTGCGCCCCCGCCAGATAGGCTTCGCTGATCTGCAAATCCTCCTCCGCCCTGCGTCGCTGGCTTCGATGCCACAGCAGCACCGCAATCGACACACCTTGAAGAAGGATCAACGACATGCCGCCAACGATCTGCCAACGATACCCCCCCCACAGCGAAGACTCGCGGCGGGCGTCAGGCGTTTTCGTCGCGTTAGGGGATTGGCCGAGGCCGATCTGTGAACAGCAGAAGTTTAAGAGAAGTGCGCTCGCGAGCGCGTAAACCCACGCAGATATACCGCCCGCTCTCTGCTCCTGGATCAAGCCGCCAAAATGTGTTTTCGATCGTCGCACAACATACCGACTCATCACCGAGAGACGGGAAGCAGGCTACCAATGCTCGTCGTACCAGCGGTTCATGCGGGGGAAACCAGACTCTTTGTACTCGAAAGCCCGGGTGAAGTCAAGCGCAACGCGCTTTGTCGAGATGAGGTTTTCTCCCTCGATAGCCAATCCCGGAATCGTATTGATTTGGCCTGATGTGAGCCCGAAAATGGTCGAACACAACCATGACACAACCGAAGAACCATCCTCCTCACGGCAATGTGATCGGGGGATGGAAGGTCCCCCGCTTGCCACAGTTCTGGTTCCTGACAGTCGGTTTCCTCGCCATTGCCTTCTTCGTGTACCAACCGGCGTGGCATGCGGGGTTCATTTGGGACGACGATGATCACCTCACGGCCAATCCTGCGATGACTGCGCCGCATGGATTGCGCAGGATCTGGTCGTCCATGCCCGTTTCCCGGTATTATCCGTTGACGCTCACCAGTTTCTGGGTGCAACGGCGCTTGTGGGCGCTGGATCCCCTGCCGTATCACCTAGTCAACATCGCGCTGCATGCGATCAATGCGCTGCTCGTGTTCCTGGTGTTGCGACGCCTGCGCGTGCCTGGAGCGTTGTTGGCCGCCCTAGTGTGGCTGGTGCACCCCGTCAATGTGGAATCCGTGGCCTGGGTCACCGAGTTGAAGAACACGCAGTCGGGACTTTTCTTCTTTGGCGCCATTCTGTGTTTTCTTCGATTCGATGCGCAGGAGCAACGGCGTTGGTACGCGCTGGCGCTACTGTGCGGAGCGGCGGCCATGCTGAGCAAACCCTCGACGGTCATATTGCCGCTGATCCTGTTGCTGTGTGTCTGGTGGGAACGGCGGCGGCTGAGGCGAATCGACATTATGCGGATCAGCCCATTTCTCGCATTGACGTTGGGAATGTCGGTGCTGACGGTTCTCGAACAGCGCTGGCAGATCTTGAAGTCGGGGCCGGCGGTCTGGAAGGTCGGCATGGCCCAACGGCTGGTCATTGCGGACCGGGCCGTGTGGTTTTACGCGGCCAAATTGGTTTGGCCGGAGCCGCTCGTATTTGTCTACCCACGTTGGACGCTGGACGCGACATCGTTTCTGTCCTGGATACCGCTGTTGGGCGTCGTGGTAGTGGGGATCGTCCTGTGCGTGTGGCGCCGGCAACCCTGGGGGCAGGCCGGGCTGTTTGGGTTTGGCTGTTTTGTGACGGGTCTCCTGCCGGTGCTCGGTTTCTTTGATATCTATTATTTTCACTACTCGTTCGTTGCCGATCATTTCCAGTATTTGGCAAGCGTCGGGCTGATCGCGTTGGCAACGGGTGCCGGCATAAATCTCACCGCACGAGCCGGCAAATTGGGAACGGACATTGGGGTGATAGCGTCCTGCGCCATGCTCCTGACGTTCGCAGGGCTCACCTGGAAACAAGCACAGGTGTATCGGGATATCGAAACGCTGTGGTCAGACACGCTCACAAAGAACCCGGGGTGTTGGATGGCGGACCACAACCTGGCGAACCTGTTCCTCCAACGCGGCGATGTGCCCGATGCGATCGCGCATTGGGAACACGCGCTGCAGATCAATCCCGATCTCCCCGAGGTGTGCAACAACCTGGGGACGGTCCTGTTCAAGATGGGCAAAGTTCCGGAGGCGATTCGCCGTTGGGAACAAGCCGTGCGAAGTGACCCCAACTATTTCGGGGCGCACTTCAATCTGGGGGTGGCGCTGGTTCAACAGGGCCGGGCACCGGAAGGAATCGAGCATCTGGAGCAAGGGCTGCGTATCACCCCGGAGTCTTTCGAGGCGCACTACAACCTGGGACTCGCCCTCATCAGCCTGGGCAGGAGGACGGAGGCCATCCCGCGATTAGAACAGGCGTTGCGGATCAAGCCCGATTCAGTCCCGGCTCAGTCCAGACTGGCCTGGCTTCTGGCGACACTCCCGCAGGCCGAAGGCGGCGACGCAGCGCGCGCGGTGGGGTTGGCGCAACGGGCCTGTGAGCTTACAGGTAATCGCATGGCCGCCAACCTTGATGTCCTGGCTGTCGCCTATGCCGCGACCGGTCTGTTCGAGGATGCGGTCACCACCGCCCAGAAGGCCGTTGAACTGGCGCGCACGGCGAACCAACCAAACTTGGCCCGGGAGATTGAGGCTCGGCTGGAGTTGTACCGGAGCGGACGAGCTTACCATCCATCCCTATCTGCCCCTGCGACAAGCCCGCAGAATCCGTGATGCGCAATGGCTGGTCGAGCGTATCCCGTACGGTCAAAATACTCATCTGAGTTGAGTACTCGAGATCTGATCAGCCACACCAAAGCGACCGGCTCGGCTAATCACCGGCACGAAATGCTGTTTCGGTTCAGCGGACGGTCGCCAGAGACCTCACGTCCGGTCGATCGCGATGCAACAGACGAATCGCACAGCCATGCCTTGACCTTCGTCAGGCGGCTCGTCGGCGGTAGACGCTCAAACCCACCAAGTCCCTCCTCATCCGTGCCAATCTGAGCCATTTTCTTGTGGACCTATTTGTGGACCTGCCAGAAAAATTGACCAAAATCCTCAATGAAATCGCAAACGGGGACGGCTTCGAGCCCCGCGACCACCCGGTGCACCTCTAGCCGTGGCGCAAATGGCTCAAATCGTGCAGGCTGCGGGGGACATTAACAGCGCCAAAGTCGTCGGTTTGAGTGGCGCAAATGGCGCGAATTGGCTCAAATCACACAAGCGCGCCATTAAATCCTCTGACGGTTTCTTCGCACACATGCCGCTGAACTGAAAGCCCTTGGAGGCACAATAACCGACGCAATCGGCGCTCGCTGAAGAAGCGGATCTGCCTTGAGTCGGTCAACGTTCCAAGGAAACGCTGAACATCCACGGGGAGTGCCAGTAAGCTCATGACCTGCGTAACTCGAGCGCGTGAAATACCCTGTCTGGCAGCAATTTGCGCACGCGTCAACGTGGGGTTGTTCTTCATTTGATTCTGCCATTCCAGAGCGAGATGGATCGCATGTTTGGAGTGCCTTGAGATCTTGTTCCCGAGGTGCGGCCGATCGCTCATTAGCTCAATGCAAGAGGCCGGGAAGGGAATGGGGGAACACAGGCCACATCTATAAATACAGCGCGAGCGGCACCAGGACCACTTTTGCCTCCGGGTTGGGGTACGTCTCGTATTTGGCTCTTCCAGTTTTGGATACAAACGCCTTTTGTGTATTGTCCATCAATCCGCAAGGAGAGGATGTTTCTGTGGAATGGGCACTGGTTTGTGGGGGCACAAATGCTCTACAAGCGAGTGGCGGTGATGTAAATGGCAATTACAGCACAAATGGGTTCGGCGATATTTGCATAGTGACTAACATTTCGATAACTGGTACCGTCACAAATTTTGTGGATGCAGGAGCACTGACGAACGGTCAATCGCGATACTACCGAGCGCGGTGGAGCCACTGAGGTGCGTCATCGCGGGAGTTGAACCCGAAAGGTTCGCAAAGTGTCCAAAGCGGGGAGCCAGTTTAACTCCGAAGTGTCCCTGCCTGTAAACCCGGTTCACACCTTGGGCGAGTAGACCGTGCCGGTGCGGCAGTTCACCACTGGGTGATTTCGTCGTCGGGTTGGAACAGTTGCGGGAACATCCGCTTGAGTTGTTGATTGCTGAAGCGGTCGAACCCCAGGCAGCCATCGTGGTCGACGGCGTGTGCATCGCAAGTCGTGGAGACCCTGTTTGCCAATTGGCGAGCGTTGTCCCACGCCACAATCAACTTCAGGAATTCTTCTCGCGGCGTGTCGGCGGGCATTTTCTTCGCGAGCCAGGGGTAGAGATGGCGCAATTGCTCCAGTGTCCACCGGTCGTAACCATGGCAGAAGATTCCCAACCGTGCCGCGGCCTCGCAGGTGGTTTCCTCCGGGCGCGTGTTGGTGACGAGAAACTCGCGGATTCTCTTGAGGGCATCCTCGCGCGTATATTTCATGGGCTCACCGCACTTCCGTCGACTGGTTCGGCTTGTACGTGGTCAGCGCGCGCAGGTACTGGGCGCGTTCGAACGCGCTCGGATCAGGGCAGCGCATCTGGCTCAAACTGCCCTTGAGCTGCTCCACGGAGTCGTACCAATGCTCTTCCATCCACTGGGTCATTTCTTTTTCGATGACGCGGATGTGCCCGATTCCGCGCGCCAGTAACGTCGAGCACAGCATCGTCACGTCTGCGCCCGCCATCAGCATCTTCAATACATCCGGCGCGTGATGAATGCCGCTGGTGGCAGCCAGGTCGGCGTCGATCCGCCCGAACAGGATGGCAATCCAGCGCATCGGCAACCGCAGGGCCTGGGGCGTGCTCAAGATAATCGACGGGCGCACCTCGATTTCCTCGAGATCGATGTCCGGCTGGTAGAATCGGTTGAAGAGCACCAACCCGTCCGCTCCCACGCCATCGAGTTGCTTGGCCACGTTTGCCAGGTTGCTGAAGAACGGACTCAGCTTGACTGCCACGGGAATCGTGACGGCGCTCTTCACGGCCTTGACGATATCGATGTACGTTTGCTCGATGGCCGCGCCACTGAGGTTTCGGTCCGTGGGGATATGGTAGATATTCAATTCCAGCGCATCGGCGCCGGCTTGCTCGATCTGCATGGCGAAATCGATCCAGCCGCCCGTCGACGCGCCGTTGAGGCTGGCAATGATCGGAATGTTCACAGCCTGCTTGGTCTTGTGGATGTGATTCAAATACCCTTCGGGGCCGAGGTGGAACTCCGCCGGCTCGGGGAAATAGCTGAGCGCTTCCGCAAAGCTGTCCGTGCCCTGCGTGAGAAAATGATCCAGTTCACGGGTTTCCTGTCGCAACTGTTCCTCGAACAACGAGTAGAGCACGACCGCCGACGCCCCGGCGTCCTCCATGCGTTTGATGTTGTCCACGTCTTCCGACAGGGGCCCGCAGGCGGAGACGACCAACGGCGTGCGGAGCGTCAAATTCAGATAGGTTGTCCGGAGATCCATGTGTCACCTCTTATGCGGCTGGCGGTGCCGCTGTTGTGGACGATGCGGGTTGCGGAGCGACTTCGGAGGCCGCGGGCTGACCGTTCGGCTTCCACGCGGCCAGGTGTTCGTAACGTTGGAACCGGCGATCGGCATCGATCTGCGCCTGCCGGAATAATTCCTTCGCGTGCTGGGGATCGCTCTTGGTGAGCATCTTGAAGCGGTTCTCCATCAGCAGATACTCTTCAACCTTCTGTTTCGGGCTCCGCGAGTCGAGTTGCATCGGGTTCTCGCCGGCGACCGCGCGCCGTGGATCGTAGCGGTAGAGCAGCCACTGTCCCGAGTTCACCGCCGCCTTTTGATCGTGCATGGCGGTGGTCATGTTGATGCCATGCGCGATGCAATGGCTATAGGCGATGATCAGCGACGGACCTTCGTAGCTCTCGGCTTCCAGGAATGCCCGCAAGGTGTGCTCGTCGCGCGCGCCCATCGCCACGCTCGCCACGTACACGTGGCCGTACGTCATCGCGATCAGACCGAGATCTTTCTTTGCCAGCTGTTTGCCGCCCGCCGCAAACTTGGCCACCGCACCGCGCGGCGTGGCCTTCGACATCTGGCCTCCCGTGTTCGAATACACTTCCGTATCCAACACGAGAATGTTCACGTCGCGACCGCTCGCCAGGACGTGATCGAGTCCGCCGTACCCGATATCATACGCCCAGCCGTCACCGCCCATGATCCACACACTCTTCCTGGTCAGAATGTCGGCAAGGCCGAGGAGCGCGCGCGCTTCGGCGGAATCAACCCGCTGCAGTGTCTTCTTCAACTCGGCGACGCGCTCGCGCTGGTCGAAGATGTCGGCTTCCGTCTTTTGTTCCGCGGTGAGAATCGCGCTCACCAGCTTGTCTCCAATGATCGGAGCGAGCTTTTTCACCAATTCGGAGGCAAACTCCTTCTGCTTGTCGAGGGATACACGGTAGCCAAGACCGAACTCGGCGTTGTCCTCGAACAGCGAGTTGCACCACGCGGTGCCCCGCCCGTCCTTGTTCACCGCCCAGGGTGTCGTCGGTAGGTTGCCGCCGTAAATCGACGAGCAGCCGGTGGCGTTGGCGACCAGCGCCCGGTCGCCGAACAATTGGCTGACCAGTTTCACGTAGGGAGTTTCGCCGCAGCCCGCGCACGCGCCGCTGAACTCGAACAATGGCTGCTGCAACTGCTGGTGGGGGATGCTGCCCACTTTGATCCGACGCCGATCCATTTCGGGAATGTTGAGGAAGAAGTCCCAGTTCTTCACCTCTTGCTCGCGAATCGGCGGCTGTGCCGCCATGTTGATGGCTTTTAGACGCGGCTCGCTCTTGTTCTTGGCGGGACAAACGTCCACGCACAGGGCGCAGCCAGTGCAATCTTCGGGGGCGACCTGAATGGTGAACTTCAGTCCCTTCCAATCCCGGTCGCGCGCGTCCACGGCTTTGAACGTGGCCGGAGCCGATCCGAGCACGTTCGGCTCGTACGCCTTCGCCCGAATCACCGCGTGCGGACAGACCATCGCACATTTTCCACACTGGATGCATACGGCGGAGTCCCACACCGGAATCTCCAGCGCGATGTTGCGTTTCTCCCAACGCGATGTCGCCAGTGGGAACGTTCCGTCGCAGGGCAACTGGCTCACGGACAGTTGATCACCGCAGCCCGCGATCATCTCGCCGAGCACATTACGAACGAATTCCGGCGCTTCCTTTGACACGGGCGGCGGTAACTCAATCTGGCTGTCAACGCGCGCCGGGACTTTCACTTCATGCAGGTGTGCCAACGTATTGTCCACAGCCTTGAGGTTCATCTGGACGATCTCTTCGCCCTTCTTGCCGTAGGTCTTCTTGATGGACTGCTTGATGGCGTCGATGGCCTCCTGGCGGGGCAGCACGCCCGAGATTGCGAAGAAACACACTTGCATGACGGTGTTGATGCGCCCCCCCATGCCGCTTTCGCGCGCGACTTTCACGGCTTCGATGACATGCATTTTCAGTTTCTTGGCAACGATATGCTCCTGGTAAACGCGCGGCAGTTTGCCCCAGATTTCTTCCGCGCCGTATGGCGTGTTGAGCAGGAACGTGCCGCCGGGGATCGCGTCCTTGAGAATGTCATACCGCTCGACGAAAATCGGCTGGTGACACGCGACAAAGTTGGCCCGACTGACCAGGTACGTCGACCGAATCGGTTCCGGCCCGAACCGCAAATGCGACACCGTTGTCGACCCCGACTTTTTCGAATCGTAGACGAAGTAACCCTGTGCGTAATTGTCGGTGTCTTCGCCGATGATCTTGATCGAGTTCTTGTTCGCGCCCACGGTGCCGTCGGACCCGAGGCCGTAGAACACCGCGCGCACCGTGCGATCGGACTCGGTCGAGAATCCGGCATCGAAATCGAGGCTGGTGTGCGTCACGTCGTCGTTGATCCCGACCGTAAAATGGTTCTTGGGCTTGCCCGCCGCCAGGTTGTCGAATACCGCCTTGACCATCGCGGGGGTGAACTCCTTGGACGACAAACCATAACGTCCGCCCACAACCACGGGCACGTTGCGCCCCATCTCGCGAAGGGTCGTGAGGACATCCTGGTAGAGCGGCTCGCCGGCCGCGCCGGGTTCCTTGGTGCGGTCGAGAACGGCGACGCTCGTGGTGCTCGCGGGCAGTGCGGCGACAAATCGCCCCATATCGAGCGGCCGGTACAATCGCACCTTCAGCAAGCCCACGCGTTCGCCCTGTTTCGTCAGGTAGTCAACCGTCTCCTGCGCGGTTTCACAACCGGACCCCATCAACACCATGACGCGGGTTGCCTTCGGATCTCCGTAGTAGTCAAACAGATGATAGGCGCGCCCCGTTTGTGCGGCGAACTTGTCCATCACGCGTTGCACGATGTCCGGGCAGGCATCGTAAAACGGATTGCACGCCTCACGGGCCTGGAAAAACACGTCGGGGTTCTGCGCGGTGCCACGCAGCACCGGGTGATCGGGAGACAGCGCCCGGCTGCGGTGTTCGAGCACACGGGCATCGTCAATCAACGCGCGCAAATCGTCGTCGGCCAACAACTCGATCTTTCCCACCTCGTGTGATGTGCGGAACCCGTCAAAAAAATGGAGGAACGGCACGCGCGCTTCAAGCGTGGCGGCCTGCGCGATCAGCGCACAGTCATGTGCCTCCTGGACAGAGTTGGAGCAGAGCATCGCCCATCCCGTCGAGCGAGCGGCCATGACGTCTCCATGGTCGCCGAAAATCGACAGCGCATGCGTCGCCAGGGAGCGCGCCGCAATATGGAACACCGCTGGCGTCAGTTCCCCCGCGATCTTGAACATATTGGGAATCATCAACAGCAGTCCCTGCGATGCCGTGAACGTCGTCGCCAGCGAACCCGTTTGCAGTGCGCCGTGAATCGCGCCGGCCGCGCCGCCTTCGCTTTGCATTTCGACGACCGACGGCACCGTGCCCCAGATGTTGGGGATATGGTGCGCCGCCCATTCATCCGCCCATTCCCCCATTGGGGACGACGGTGTGATCGGGTAGATGGCGATGACTTCGTTGGTGCGATAGGCCACGTGGCCCACCGCTTCATTCCCGTCCATGGTTACGAATGTTCGTGAATTGGTTTTCATTCCATTTTTATTTGTCGTTGGTTTTTGTTGTCAGCAAATCCGCGGTAAATCCTCACCGGTGGGCATATCGATGATCCGTTCTCCGCCGATGGTTGTGTGCAACAGCGCCACGCCCGGCGGTTTTTCGCTCACGTCACCGATGACACAAGCCTGTTTGCCAAGGGGATGTTTCTTCATCGCCGCGAGAACATTCGCGGCATCGGTCGCGCGGCAAAACACGAGCACTTTCCCTTCGTTGGCAATCGTTAACGGATCGAGCCCCAGCAAATCGCACGCGCCGCGCACTTCGCGGCCAATCGGCAACGCATCTTCGCGCAATCGAATTCCGACGTTCGAGGCCCGCGCGATGTCGCACACGGCGGCGGCGACTCCGCCCCGCGTTGGGTCGCGCATGGCGTGAATTTCGGCCCCGGTGTCCAAAATGTCTTTCACGAGCGGCCACAGTGGCGCGCAGTCGCTCACGATGTTTGTCTGAAATGCAATGCCTTCACGCTGGCTCATCACCGCAACGCCGTGCTCTCCCATCGGGCCGTTGATGATGACGGCGTCGCCCGGTTTCACGTTGGCGGCCCCAAGTCCGGTCGGAGTCGTGATTTCCCCAAGCCCAGCGGTGTTGATGTACAACCCCTCGCATTTGCCGTGTTCGACAACCTTGGTATCCCCGGTGACGATTTGCACGCCAGCCTCCCGGGCCGTTACGCCGATGGACTCAACGATTTGTTGCAGGTCGGCGAGCAACAAACCTTCTTCGAGAATGAAACTGAGGCTCAGCCACAGCGGCCGCGCGCCCATCACGGCCAGATCGTTGACCGTGCCGCACACGGCCAGTTTACCGATATCTCCTCCCGGAAAGATGTGGGGTTTGACAACGTAGCTGTCGGTCGTAAAGGCGTACCCCTTGCCTCCCATCACCAACACCGCGCTGTCGTCCAGGGGCTTTAACAATGGATTCTCCAGGCTGGGCAGAAATAGCTTTTCGATCAGTTCGCGCGTGAGCGAACCGCCGCCGCCATGCGCCAGCAATATCCGGTCTCGTCTCACGCCGCAGCCCCCTCGTATTTGTAGTACGCCGCACACACGCCTTCCCCCGACACCATGCACGGTCCGATCGGGTGCGCCGGCGAACACGGACGGCCAAACAACCGGCAATCCAGCGGCGACGCAGCCCCGCGTAGCACGGAACCGCAGGCGCACAGTGGATTCACGTGTGCTTCGGGAAATTGCACGCCGAGCGCCTTCGCGGTGTCGAAATGCGCATACTTCTCACGGATCGCCAGCCCGCTGCCGGGGATGATACCGATGCCCCGCCACGCGGTATCGCAGGGTTCGAACACCTCATCCATCAGGCGTTGCGCGGCCCCGTTGCCATATTCGTTGACCGACCGGCTGTACTCGTTTTCCACCTCGGCCCGTCCCTCGGCGAGTTGCCGCAGTAACATCTCGACAGACTTCAAAATGTCCCATGCCTCAAAACCGCTGACGACGCACGGAATTCGGTAACGCTCGCAAATGAATCGATAGATGTGCGAGCCGGTGATGACGCTGACGTGGCCAGGACACAGGAAACCGTCGATGCTGAGTTCCTTGTCATGCAACAAGGCATCCATCGCGCGCGGCATCGTTTTGTGCGCGCAGAGCACGGAGAAATTCTCCACGCCATCGCGCGCCGCCCGCCAGATCGCCCAAGCGATGGTCGGCGCGGTTGTTTCAAAGCCGACACCGAGGAAGACAACTTTTTTCAACGGACATTCGCGCGCCAACACCAGCGCGTCGCTCGGCGAATATACGATGCGAACATTTGCGCCGGCGGCGCGCTCCCGCTCCAGGGAGGTATCGGTGCCTGGTACGCGGACCAGGTCGCCGAACGTGGCGACGATGACATCGGGACGGCCGCAAAGCTCGATCGCCGCATCGAGGTAGCTCGGATCCGTGACGCACACCGGGCAACCTGGCCCGGAAACGAGATGGACCCGTTTCGGCAGCAGTTGCCTCAACCCGCTGCGAAACGCGGCCATCGTGTGCGTGCCGCAGACCTCCATCAGTTTCACGTCGCGGCCCACCCGCTGCGACAACTCTTCAATATGCTGCACCAACGCTTTCACGAGACGGCCTCCCGCACGCCTGTCGCCGCGCGGATCGCCTGTAATTCCTCGACTTCGCTCTGGTCCCACTTGTGGATCGCAAACCCCGCGTGCACGAGCACGTGATCCCCCAGCCTCGGCTCATCGATCAGCGACACATCCACTTCACGCAATGCGCCATCGACGGAAATCGTTGCCGTGGAGTTATGCAATTCCACGATTCGCGCTGGCACCGCTAGACACATGTCCGTTTCATCCTTTCCGCTGCAACTGCCACCTGGCCAAGTGCGAGACCGCCATCGTTGAGGGGCACCGCCGTGTTGGTGAATACGCGGAAATGTCGCGACTGAAGCGCTTCCACCGTGCGGCGTAACAGCAACTCGTTCTGGAAGACTCCGCCGGAAAGCGCCACGACATTGAGGTCACGCTGCCCACGCAAGAAACGACAGATTTCCAGCACCGAAGCCGCAATCGTATTGTGAAACTTCGCGGAGATTTCGCCCACAGCAACGCCCTGGCGACGCTGATCGAGAATGGCGCAAATGGTTGGGCTGAAATCCAGCACCCACGGACGATCCCCCGTCTGGACGGCAAATGGATATCGGTCGGTCACCCACGGATCGGCGATGGACTCCAGCCGAATCGCCGCCTGCGCCTCATAACTGGTCACATCGCACAAGCCGAGAATTGCCGCGACTGCGTCAAAGAGGCGTCCCGCGCTGGAGGTCAACGGCGAGTTGAACCCCGTTTCGATCATTTTCTGCACGAAACGCCGTTTTGCAGGTGAAAGTTTTCGCATCGCCGCTTCATCGAGTCCCTCATCGGTCAGCACGCTCACGGCCATGCGCCACGGTTCCTCAACGCCCTTGTCGCCGCCGGGCAGCCGGTATTGTTTGAAATGAGCCACGCGTTCGAAGTCACAGCGGTCGGCCACCATGAATTCACCGCCCCAAATCGTGTCATCGGTCCCGTAGCCCGTCCCGTCGAACGCGACCCCAATCACGGGTTCGTGCAAATCATGCTCGGCCATCACGCTGGCGATGTGCGCGTGGTGGTGCTGCACGCCGATCTTGTGCGGGATCGGCGTCAGGGCGGCAAAGCGTGTGGACAGATAGCCCGGGTGCAGATCGTGCGCGATCACTTTCGGCTCAATGCGCATCAATTGTTTCCACGACTCGATCTCGCATGAGTAATAATCGTACGTCTTGTAATCCTTCAGGTCGCCGATGTGCTGCGACAGAAACGCATTCCCATCACGAACCAAGCAGAAGGTGTTTTTCAGTTCGCCGCCGACCGCAAGAAGATCCGGCGTACCGAGCGCCGCGATCCGTATCGGATTCGGCACATAGCCGCGGGCGCGCCGCGAAAACTGACGTTGACCGTTGACCATGCGCAACACCGAATCGTCACACTTGTGAACAATGGGGCGATTGTGCGTGAGGGCCGCGTCCGCAATCGGACCGAGCAGCGTGGGCAATTCAGCTTCGTCGCTGATGATCGGTTCGTCCGTGAGATTGCCGCTCGTCATCACCAAGGCATCGAAATCCTGGAGCAGCAAGTGATGGAGTGGCGTGTAAGGCAGGAACGCGCCAACTGTGTTGGTGTCGGGGGAAACACCCTTAGCCAGACGCGTCTTGGCCAGCTTGCGCGTCAGCAACACGATCGGACGCGCCGTGCTCAACAGTTCGGCCTCCTCCGCCTCATTGACCTCGCACAGTTTCTTCACAGCCGCGATGTCGCGGAACATGACGGCGAGCGATTTGTGCGGGCGATGCTTGCGGCGGCGGAGACGCGCGATAGATTCCGCGCTCGTGGCATCGCAGGCCAGATGGTAGCCGCCAACGCCCTTGATCGCCACGATCCGGCCGCGACGGAGCAACTCCTTTGTCTTCGCCAGATCAACGTCGTCGGATGCCGTTCCACCGGCCACACGAAGCTGCAGCCGCGGACCACAGTGTTCGCACGCATTGGGTTGCGCATGGAATCGCCGGTCGAGCGGATTGTGATACTCACGCCCGCAGCGTTCACACATCGTAAACTGCCTCATCGATGTCTTGTCCCGGTCGTAGGGCAGGTCGCGGATGATGGTGAATCGCGGGCCGCAGTTCGTGCAGTTGGTGAATGCGTACCCACAACGGCGGTTCCTGGCGTCGAGAACGTCCTTCAAGCAATCATCACAGGTTGCGAGATCGGGCGAGATATGCACCGCCGCCTGGCCCTGTTGCTCGGACTCAATGACCTCGAAGTTCCGATAGCCTTTCGTGCGGAGCACTTCGGTCTTGATGTCGGCGATAACAGCTTGCTGGGGCGGCTCCTGTGTGAGGCAATCGAAGAATGCGCCGACTTTGCTTTGGTCGCCCTCGACTTCGAGCGTCACCCCGTGCGGGCCGTTGCAGACGAAACCGCACAAACCAAATTGCGTGGCATAACGATAGACAGTGGGACGGAAGCCGACCCCCTGGACGCGGCCAACCACCTTCGCGCGCACACGGGTTTTCATCCCCGGACGACTCCTTCGTGGTGCTGTCGATGTGGATGTTGATGAGGCTGGATGACACCGGCCAAATCGTCGTGGCCGTGCGTGTGCGGCTCGAAGTGCAATTCACCGGCGCACACATGTTCGATCCAATGCACCCACTCCTCAATGCCGCCGGATGTCTTGCACGAAATTTGAAAGACGGCCGCGTCGTGATTGAGCCTGCGGAAATCGCCGCGGAACTGCTCAAAGTCGAAATTGGTGTACGGTATCAAATCCATCTTGTTCAGCAGGAGTGCGCCGATCTCGTGGAACAGCAGGGGGTATTTCGCCGGCTTGTCGTGGCCTTCGGTCACGCTGAGGATGCCGACCTTTACGGTCTCACCAAGATCGAACTCGGCGGGGCACGCGATATTACCGACATTCTCAATGAACAGCAGATCGATCTGATCCAAATTCAATTCGGCGAGACCTCGCTGCACCAGCGGCGCTTCCAGGTGGCAGGCGCCCCCCGTGAGCAGTTGCACCACGGGTACGCCGAGTTTTTCAATGCGCTCAGAGTCGCGTGTGGTGGCGATGTCACCTTCAAGGACCGCCATGCGATGACGGCCATCGAGAAGAGGGATTGTTTGTTCCAGCAACGATGTTTTACCGGCACCGGGCGAACTGATGAGATTGATGGCGGTGATGTGCTTGGCAGCCAGTTGCTCGCGGATTCGCGAGGCAACCTGGTCATTCGCTTCCAGCACGTTACGGAGAATCTTGACGTTCATAACCCACTGATTAGAGAGTTAGCACTGCTAATGCCACGGGGTTTAACCGCTTTACAATCGCCTATCCAGCAACTAGTTGCGTAATTCTATCGGCAGGATGGCTGACCAAGGCCAGCGACACGCTGTCACTGTCAGCTTCTGGTCACGACAACTTGTCAAAGGCGCTGGGCCGATAGAGATCGCGGCGTCCGCCCGTTCCCATCTCGCGACTGTAGAGCGGCCAGCGTTCGAGCCAACGTTCCTTCCGGGAAGGGTTGTGCGGCCACGGGAACAAGCAGACCGAGGCGGCGATAGAAATCCGTTAGCGGCACCGTACTTTTCTCGTAGACTTCCATACGAATGCGTACCGACTCCGGACGGTCATCTTCGCGCTGGACGAGTGGTCCGCCGCATTGATTGCAGATGCCCTCCTTCTTTGGGGGGCGTCCCGTGACATGGTACACGGCTTTGCATGTGTTGCAGGTGCGCCGTCCAGCCAGGCGCGCGATAATTTCATCGATGGGCAATTCGAAATTCAAGACCGCATCGAGCGTGAGATGCTGTTCCTCCAACAGAGCCTGCAAGGCCTCGGCTTGTGCCACGGTTCGCGGGAACCCGTCGAGGAGGAAACCGCCACCACAGCGCAGGCAGTTCACGCGCTCGCGCACCATCTGCAGCACCGTGGCGTCGGGAACCAGATCGCCGCGTCGCATGTATTCGAGGGCGGCCGTCATTGCGGGGCTGCGTTCATCTTGCCCGAGGAATTTCGCGGTGCGGAAGATGTCGCCCGTGGAAAGATGACAGGCGCCGAGGCGCTGCGTGAGGAGTTCCGCCTGGGTCCCCTTGCCGACGCCGGGCGCGCCCAGTAACACGAGTCTCCAAGGCCGCGCCGCGTTCGGCGGTACCACATCACAGGGGAAAGCCGGGCCTTTCAGCCAGGCGGACCGATCACTCTTGGTTTCCATAAACTCCTTCAACGACTGACTCGATCTGATCCAATGGCAGATGCACTCGCCATCTCGTTTTCGATTTCAAGGCTCACGAGTTGTAATTCATCACCGCGCAACAACTCGGAGCCGGTTTCACCGCATCGCGGACATTCGAACCAGTGGTGTTCCACCACGAACTCCACGTTACACTTGCGACACCGCGCCGACGCGTTGACCTGTTCGACGTGCAGTTGCGCGCCTGCCAATGGTGAGTCCCACGTGGCGGCTTCGAAGCAGCGTTCGAGCGTCGCGGGTTCAATCAGCCGCAGCACGCCGACGCGCACGAGCGCCGACTTCAGTCGCGCGTTCGGATGACGGTGCAACTCCCCGCCAATGGCCCGCATAAGTTCCTCGGCGATGGACAATTCATGCATGTGCCGCCAGCCCTCTCTTCTCCGCTTCCGGCGGCCCCGATGTCGACAGCAAGTCTTCGATTTGGCGCACCACGTCGCGCCCGGCGCGCTCGGTCGCGGGCGACAGTGTTGTGCCGAAGTTGAAATCCGAGCCGCGGATGCTGAACAGAATCCCGCGAGGCGTCCGGCCAAAGAGGGTCTGCGCCAATGCCAGCAGATCACTCGGTGTCAGATAATGCGCCACGGCGTGGCTCCGAAAACAGGGTTGGACGACCGTACGGGCGATCGGTTGCGGGCTTTGCGGGATCGCGGCGTCGACGAAGATCACCTCGTCGAAACCAGTGATCCGTTCGGCATAATCCACGTCGAGTTGGTGCGACGCATGCAACTCGACGTTCGGCAACCCCAATTCTCCCAGGCGCTCCAAGACGAACCAGCCGACACCGTCATCCGTGCGACTGCGATTGCCGTAACCGAGCACGAGTGTTCTCATGGTTCGCTTCCACCGCGCTGGAGCGTCTGCAAGACATGGCCGCCGGCGTCCACCAACTCCACGCGCATGGGCATCTGGCCGACCGCGTGAGTCGAACACGAGAGGCACGGGTCGTAGCAGCGGATGGCGGCTTCGACGCGGTTGAGCATGCCCTCCTGCAGCTTGTCGGCATGGACGTACTTCTGCGCGACGGCCTTCACCGCGCGGTTCATCGCCAGATTGTTGTGACCGGTGGCGACGATGAGATTGACCTTCTCGACGCGCCCGCCGCTGTCCACCCAGTAGTGATGGAACAACGTGCCACGGGGCGCCTCGATCACACCCACGCCCTGCTCGTTGGCAGGCCGTGCGCTCACCAGGGTTTCCGTGCTGCAGATGTCGCGGTCTTCCAGCAATTGCGCGATGCGTTCGAGCGCGTACACGATTTCGATGAGCCGTGCCCAGTGGTAGTAGAACGAACTGTGCCGTGGCGGAACGCACTGCGACCGCCATTCTTCAAGTTCGTGGTTCGCCAAGGGAGTGGAAATGTGGTCCGCGATGTTGAGGCGAGCGAGCGGCCCCACGCGATACATTCCGTCGGGGTAGCCCAGCGACTTGATGAAGGGGAACTTCAAATACGACCAGTCTTCGGTCGTCTCGGCGATCACATCGAGATACCCGCCCGGATTGATTTGGTCTTCGAGAATGTGGCCCTGCGTGTCACAGAACCGGAGCTTCCCGTCGTAATGTTCGAGTGAGCCGTCCGGTTGAACCAGTCCCATGAAATTGGAGTCGAAACTTGCGAATTCTTCGACCTCTTGCTGGTGGTTCGATTGATACTTCTTCAGCAAGTCGAGCGCGAACCTAGCGTGCTGGGCGGCCTCGGGCAAGCCGGCGAGCAGTTCATCGCGTTCCGCAACGGTCAGCGCCTTGTTCACGCCACCGGGTACGGGGAAATCCGCGTGGATCTTGCGTCCGCCCGTGAGTTTGATGACCTCCTGACCAAATTTGCGAAGTCGGATCCCGCGACGGGCGATATCCGGATGTTGCTGGATGAGGCCGATGATATTGCGCGAGGCCGGGTCGCTATCAAAGCCCAGCAACAGATCGGGTGCGCTCAGATGGAAGAAGCTCAGGGCGTGCGATTGCGTCAGTTGGCCCATGTGCAACAATTCCCGCAGCAGTTTCGCGGGGCGCGGGATGTCCACACCGAGGATCGCATCGCAGGCTTTCGCGCTGGCGAGCAGATGGCTCACGGGACAAATCCCGCAGATGCGCGCGGTGATCTGCGGCATCTCGGCGAAGAACCGTCCCTCGCAGAATTTCTCGAACCCGCGGAACTCGACCACATGGAACCGCGTGTCGGCCACGTTACCCGCGTCGTCGAGATGAATCGTGATCCTCGCGTGCCCCTCGATGCGGGTGACGGGATTGATCGTAATGGTTTTGGCGTTGGTCTCAGTCATAACGCATGTTGGCCGGGGTCCATTTGGGTTGGCGTCCCGCAAGCAATTCCGTGAGGGCGTACCAGATCGCGTCCGCATCCGGTGGACAGCCCGGGATGTGCGCGTCGACTTTTACGAATTCCTGGATCGGCCGCACGGTGGCGAGCATTTTCGGGACTTCGGGCGCATTCGGAACGTCCCCGGCCTGGGTGCTTTCCGTTTCGACATAGCCGCGCTCCAACACATCCGCCAATTTCTGCCGGTTGCGCAATGCGGGGATATTGCCGGTGAGCGCACAATCGCCCAGGGCAACGAGTACTTTGCAGTGCGCGCGCATCGTGCGGAGGACGTGCTCATTATCTTCATTGCAGACCGCGCCTTCGACGATACCCACATCCACCTCCGGAATTTCCTTCACGTCGGTGATCGGGCTGGCGGTGAACTCGACGAGCCCCGCGAGGTCAATCAGCCGCTCATCCAAATCCAGAAACGACATGTGGCAGCCTGAACAACCACCGAGCCACGCGGTCGCCACTTTGATTTTCGGTTTATCGCTCACGCAAATACGGTCTCCAAAATCGTGTTGCCGTCGCGCGCTTCACCCTGGAGAGGCAAAGCCGCCCGCAGGGGCAGCGTGCGTCCTTCGAAATTCGTGACGGAACCGTTTTTCTCGCACCAGATCGCCGACGGGAGGACGACCCTGGCCACGTCCGTCAATGCCGACTCGTAACTCGCCTGCACCACGACGCAATCGATTTGCTCCAATAATGCCCGCACATGCAGCTCCTTCAACAACCGCGCGCCTCCGTCCAGTTCGTCGCTGGCGACGATGTGGAGGAAGTTCACCGGCTGCACGCCGAGCCATGTGGAAATATCTTCGACAGGTTCGACACCGCCTGCCGCCAGGGCGAGGCCGTTCGTGCTGGTGGGCAACTGAATCGGTGCGAGCATTTCTCCGCCATCGCCCTGGGATGCGAGCGCCTTGGTTAGACGATCCAGAATCGTTACGCCGACCGTCGTCATCGCGGCCGCTCCGTAGATCAACACCGGGCGTTTCGTGTTTGCGAGCACTTCGCCAACCCGATTCCAGAACTTTCGTTCGAGGCTTACGACGGGGGAGGAAATATCCGCGTAGGCGTCGAGGTCGCTGCGGCGTGAATGCAAGATCACCAATTTGACGCCACGCTTTCGGACCGCAGTGCGGATCTTGGCGGCAATGACTCCCTGTTCACGGCTCGGCTGTGCGCCCACGAGAATAATCGCGTCCGCGACCTCCAATCGTTTCATCGCGTCCGTCGAGAACTCGGGCGACGTGCACAACGCTGTTTCCCTGGCCGCGACGAACATGCCGACGCGGTCAAAATGCGAGCCGATTGTCTGCAACGTGCGAATCGTTTCGTTCGTCACACGGGGCGAAATCAGCATCGCGTTCTGCCAGTCGTTCGAGGCGCTGATCAACGTCTTGACGGTACGGACGGCGTCACCCCATGAGGTGGGTATCAGTTGGCCATCCCGCCGCACCATGGGCCGCAGGATGCGCGGGCGCGGTTCGATCCAGGTTTCGTAGCGACCGCGGCGACAGAGATGCCCGCGGTTGACCGGTGACTCGGCATCCCCAAACACGTCCACGATGCGATTGTCTTTCGTGTACACGACCAGTCCGCAACCGACAGGACATTCGGTACAGGTCGTGCGCACCTGTTGACACCGGCTCAGCGGGCTGTGGAACGCGGCCGACTTGTCAAACAGCGCTCCCGTTGGGCACGCCGCCACGCACGCGCCGCAGGACGTGCAGGTGGTTGACGCGCCAAACGTGACATTCAGATCGACGATAATCTGGTTTTTCACGCCGCGGTTGCCGATGTCGAGCGTGTGGACGCCTTCGATCTCATCGCATGTGCGCACGCACCGGGTGCAGAGAATGCAGCGGTTGTGGTCCAGCCCGAAGTACTTGCCGGAAACGTCAACCAGCAGCGCCGGGTACAAGTATGGATAGCGGATCGAATCGATCCCGAACCCGTAGGCTTGTTGCTGGAGGTCGCAGTCGCCTTTGTTCATCGGGCAGATCGGGCAGAAATGATTGCGCTCGCTGAAGAGCAACTCCAGCGTGAGCCGCCGCAGCCCTTGCAGCCGCTCGCTGTTGGTGGTGACGGTGCTGCCGTCGGTCGCCGGCGTGGCGCAGGCAGGCACGACCTTCGGGCTGCCCTGGACCTCCACGATGCACATCCGACAGCCGCCCCACGGCGAAAGATTCTTCAAGTGGCAGAGTGTGGGAATCGTGATGCCGTTGTCACCGGCGACCTGCAGGATTGTCTGCCCCAGTGCGCCCTTGCACGGTTTGCCGTCAATGGTCAGGGTGATTTCCTTCCCAGCAATCATGATTTCACCTTTCCCACGAGCAGTTCCTCTTCTGGCGCCTCTGTCCGAGCGCAGCCGGGCGACGTTTTCACAACCGCGTCGAAACGGCAGGCGTCATAACACGCGCCACAGTGAATGCAAGTTTCGGTGGTAATGTAGAACTTCTTCTGGCCATCCACCTTGTGGATCGTCTGCACGGGGCAGGCCCGCGAGCAGATCGAACATCCCTTGCAGGCAACCTGGTCGATCTCGAAGCGCAACAGCTCGCGACAGACGCGTGCGGGGCATCGTTTCTCGACGATGTGCGCCATGTACTCATCGCGGAAATAACGCAAGGTCGTCAGGACGGGGTTTGGGGCAGTCTGGCCGAGGCCGCACAAGCTCGTGTCCTTGACCATGGCAGCCAGATCCTGGAGTTTTTGGATGTCATCAGGGTTACCCTGGCCGTTACAGATGCGTTCGAGGATGAAGAGCATCTGACGCGTGCCGACGCGGCAGGGTGGGCATTTGCCGCAGGATTCGTCGCAGCAGAAGTCCATGAAGAACTTCGCCACGTCGACCATGCACGAGTCTTCGTCCATCACGACCATGCCACCCGACCCCATGATTGAGCCAAGTTTTTGCAGCGATTCGTATTCCACGGGTATGTCGAGATGCTGTTCGGGAATGACGCCGCCGGACGGGCCGCCCGTCTGGACGGCTTTGAACTTCTTGCCGTTGGGTATGCCGCCGCCCACGTCGAAGATCATCTCGCGCAGCGTGGTGCCGAAGGGGAGCTCGGCCACGCCGGTGTTATTGATTTTTCCGGCCAGGCAGAACACTTTTGTGCCTTTTGTTTTCTCGGTGCCAATCGACGCGAACCACGGCGCGCCTCGGAGGATAATCGGGCGGATGGTGGCCCACGTTTCGACGTTATTGATGTTGGTCGGCTTGCCCCAGAGTCCACGCTGCGCCGGAAACGGCGGGCGGGGTTGCGGTTGACCGCGCCGGCCTTCCACCGAACGCATCAGGGCTGTTTCCTCGCCGCAGACGAACGCGCCCGCGCCGATGCGGACTTCCACGTCAAAGTCGAAGCCCTTCTCGAGAATATTCTTTCCGAGCAGTCCGTACTTGTAGGCCTGCTCGATCGCGATGTGCAGGCGTTTCACAGCGAGGCCGTACTCGGCGCGGATATAAATGAAGCCCCGATTGGCACCCATCGCGTACGCGCCGATGGCCATGCCTTCGAGCACGCTGTGCGGGTCGCCTTCGAGAACGGAGCGATTCATGAACGCGCCGGGGTCGCCCTCATCCGCATTGCAAACGACGTACTTGGGGAAATCCGGCGCCTGGCGCATGATCTCCCACTTCCTGCCCGTCGGGAAACCTGCACCGCCACGGCCGCGCAGGCCACTGGCCTTGATCTCGCCGATGACCTGCTCAGGTGTCATCGAGGTGAGCACCTTGCCGAGGGCGCTGTAACCATCACGGGCGATGTACTCCTCGATGTTTTCCGGGTCGATGACGCCGCAGTTGTCGCGGACGATGCGCACCTGACGGTTGAAGAACGTGAAGTCGGCCTGCGTGAGAACGACGTGATGCGTCTGCGGATCCTGCGGCAGGAGCTTCGTGTAGGAACGGCCTTTGATGAAATGCTCCTCGACGAGCTTCGGCACGTCGGCCGCCAGAACGTTTTTGTAGAACGTGCCGTCGGGATGCACCAGGGCCACGGGGCCGAGATCACAACGGCCCATGCAGCCCGTTTCGACGACTTCGATCTCGTTGTCGAGCCCACGCTTCTTGAGTTCCGCGAGCAGGGCGTCGCGCGTCGCGAGGCTGCCGCTACTGGTGCAGCCCGTGCCCGTGCAAACGAGGATGTGCGTGCGAATCATCTATTTTGCCTGCTCCGGTTCCTTTTTCTTGCCCACCGCGAGGCCGTCCACGACCTTTCCTTTCTGCAGGTGTTCGGCGACGATCTTGCGGGCGGCGTCGGGGCTGACTTTTGCGTAGGTCACTTTTTCGCCGTTTTTCTCCTCGATGCGGATCACGGGTTCGGCATCGACCAGGCCGATCTCGCCGGTGACGGCGACCTCCACATTCTCGATGCCGCGCTTGTCGAGTTCGTCAAGCATGCTGGTCATGACCTCACGCGCGCCGGCGGCGATGCCGCTGGTGCCCATGCTGAACACAACGCGGTACTTCTTGTTGCCTTCACGCAGCGCGACTTGCCGCTGCGCCTTTTCCTTGAGTTTCTTGAGTTCGTCGAGGTTCATCGTATTTCCCTTCCTGTGAACTAAAATAAAACCGGTCGTCGCCAGACCGATAATGGAGTTGGACATCCGCGTCCGGATTCGCGGCGCACAAGGCAAAGATCGTGGCGTTGAGATCCCCGAGCGGCGGGCGGTCCACGTGCGAAAGACGCATGGAAGCCGTCACGCCCGTCCCTTTGCCGGGGGCGGATTGAACGTGGAACACCCCGTCGCACATGTCGGATGTCTGCCGGAGCAATGCAAGCCCCAGACCGATGGGTTTCTTGCGGCCCGTTTTCGTGGACGCATTCTTCGCCAGAACGTCACGCAGGGTTTTCTCATCCATCCCCCGGCCATTGTCACGGATGCGAATGAGCAACTGGTCGTGGATCGCATCTTCGATCACCGTGATGCGCAGCACGGTGGCGCCGGCGGCCATCGAGTTCATGCCGATGTCGAGGATGTTCAGCGAGAGTTCGTCAAACATACTTCTTCAACTCCTTCTGGCAGAATCGCGGAATCTTGTCGGGCGAAAGTTTGCCGTACACATCGTCGCCGATGGTGATTGCGGGCGCCAGCGCGCAGGCCCCGATGCATCGCGCCGTTTGAAGGCTGAACAAACCGTCTTTCGTCGTTTCGCCCTGTTTGATGCCGAGTTGCTGGCCGAAGCGTTCCACCACGGTCGCCGAGCCGCGGACGTGGCAGGTGGTGCCCGTACAAACCATGATCTGGTACTTCCCGCGGGGCACGATGGAGAAAAAGTTGTAGAACGTGGTGACGCCGTACACATGCGCCAGCGGCAGCTTCATCGCCGAGGCGATGTACCGAAGCACGTCCGGCGCGAGATACCCGAAACTGTGCTGCGCCGCGTGGAGCACCTGGATGAGCGCCGTCGGCTCGAAGTTGTAATGCTGCAACGTCTGATCGAGCGATGCGAAACGCTGGTCGCCACTGGGGTGATGCGGCAGAAACGGGGCTGTGGACCCGCTCGATGCGTGGGTCTGGGGAGGCGGTGTCGCCGAGTTTGTCGGGGCAACAATGGTCTCACTCATGGCCGGTTTCTCCTCGCAATCCAGCTTCCCAAAGTTTCCCGGCGGCTTCATACGTCGTCAGTGATGTGGTCAGCAGGGCAACGCCCTCCTCTTCCGCCTCGGCGATGACTTCGGCGTAGGGTTTGCGTCCGCAGGTGAAGAGGACAACGGCAATGTCCTTTGTGGCGGCAACGGATATGACGTTGCGGTGTGTCTGGATGGTGAGCCAAATCGTCCCGGGCTCCGCGTGTGCGAGAACGTCGCTGAGCAAATCGGAGATGTAGCAGCCTGTCAATGTTTCCGGCAGTTTGTCGGAGAGCGGTTCGGCCCGGAGCGCGGCGATCAGTGGCTGGAGAGGAACCAAGGCGGGCGTTTTCATGCGGAGACTCCTGCTTTGTGGAGGTAAATTTCGGAACGCAGCGTCGTTCCACGCTTGTTGTCCGAGGTAACCTCCAATTTGTCCGAGCAACGCTTGATGTTCGGCAATCCCATGCCGGCCCCGAAACCGAGTTCGCGCGGCAGCCGTCCGGCGGTCGACCAACCCTCTTGCATGGCTTGGTCCACGTTCTCAATGCCAGGACCGACATCGACGGCTTCGATGCACACCTTGTCCGGGTCAATGGTGGCGGTGATCTCGCCGCCGAGGGAGTGGATGATGATGTTCGTCTCCGCTTCGTAGGCGATCACCGCCGCGCGCCGCCGAATATCCGGCGCGATACCGCGGTCGCGCAACACCTGACGCATTCGCTGGGAAAGCTTCCCTGCGCTGTCGTAATCACCCGTGCGCACGTGCGCGCGCACGACGACCCGGTCCGCGGCGGCGTCCGCGATTCGTGCCGCACGCAAGGTGGCCTCCTGGGTGATGGCTTCCTCGGCGCGACGCTCCAGATGCTGCATCAGACAGTCCGTGATGTCGCCCCGGGTGAGGACGCCAACCAGGCGGTCGGTTCCATCGAGCACCGGAAAACGACCGAACTCATGGCGGTCGAACTCGGCCACGGCGCGCACGAGCGAGAAATGGTCACGGAGTGTGATTACGTTGCGGGCCATATGTTGGTCCGCGCGGTCATCGATGTAGCCTTTGTCGAGCGCGCGGATGATGTCCTCAATACTGACGAGGCCGAGCAGGTGATCGCCGTCGCTGATGGGCACGCCGGAGATGCGCCGCGCTTTCATCAGATTTTGAACGGCGCGCAAGGTATCGGCCGGTGCGGCGGTGATGGGCGGTTTGCTCATGGCGTCACGCACGCGCAATTCGTAGACGAGGATTTGCGCGACCGAGATCTTTCGCGCCTCGCCCGCGCGACCATCGGAAAGAGTGGCGGGCACCGTCTGCATCAGCAGCCTCCTACGGCCCGTGCGCGTCCGGGGCGAGCGCGATGCGCACATCGGCCACCCGCGCGCCCTTGCCCTCGGCGTGGACGATGAGCGGGTTGATATCCAGTTCGGTGATCTCGGGGAAATCAACAATGAGTTGCGAAAGGCGCTCCAGACACTCGGCAATCGCCTCGGTGTCGGCGGGAGGTTGGCCGCGGAAACTGTCGAACACCTTGGCGGCGCGGATCGACTTGATCATGTTGCGGGCACCGAGCTCGCGGATCGGCACCAGCCGGAAGCTGACATCCTTGAGGACCTCGACATACGTGCCGCCCAAGCCAAACATGATGATGTGGCCGAAAGACGGATCCTTGCTAATACCGAGGATCACCTCGACGCCCTTGCTGGCCATGGCTTGTATCTCCACGCCGAGGAGCCGCGCACTGGGTAGTTTTTGTTTCACCCCGTTTGTGATTTTATTATAACCAGCACGGGCTTCCTCGGGCGTGGAAATGTTGAGCAAGACGCCGCCGACATCGAGCTTGTGGACGACGTCGGGAGACGCAATCTTCATGGCGACGGGCCCCCCGATTTTTTTGAACCACTCGACGGCTTCGTCTTCGTTTTTGGCCAGGGCGTGTTGGAGAAGCGGGAAGTCATAGGCTTTCAACACCGCGAGCGCTTCGGCCTCCGGCAGGAACGTGCGGCCTTCGCCGCGGGCCTTCGCAAATATCTGCTTCACGGCATCGCGATCGACTTCGAAGCGGCGTTCCTTGGTGCGTGGCCGCAACAGCCACTGCGTGTACCGGCACATGGCCGCGAGTGAACGGGACGCGTTTTCGGGAAACTCGTAATTCGGGACGCCGTGTTGCTCGAGAATTCGCACGCCTGCGGACACGTCCACGTGGCCGAAGAAGGAGGCCAGCACCGGCTTCTTGCTGGTCGGCGCGATTTCACCAATCGTGCGCGCGATGGCTTCGATATCGGTCATCGACTGGGGCGTGAGCAGGACCACCAGCCCGTCAACGTTCGGATCGCCGAGGACAGCTTCCAGTGCTGCCGTATAACGATCGCACGTGGCGTCGCCGATGACGTCGACGGGGTTGGAAAAGTTCGCGGTCGGTGGCAGCTTCGCCTTGAGGGACTCGAGTGTCTCGGGTCGCAGTTTGGCGAGCTCGAGCCCATGACGGATGGCGGCATCGGTGGCCATGATGCCGGGGCCACCCGCGTTGGTGACGATGGCGAAGCGGTTGCCTTTGGGCAACGGCTGGCGTGAGAACCCGACCGCGAAGTCGAAGAGTTCTTCTACAGTATCGACGCGCAGGATGCCAGCCTGCGCGAAAATGGCGTCGTAGACGGCATCACTCCCGGCGAGAGCGCCGGTGTGAGAACGGGCGGCGGCCGCGCCCTGCGTGGTCCGCCCAGATTTGATGGCCAGTATCGGTTTGCGGTGTGCGAGTTCGCCCGTGATCTCGCGAGCCAGTTCAATGAAGGCGCGGCCGTCAACCAAAGTTTCCAGATACATCAAAATGACATCGGTACTGTCGTCATTGGCCAGATACCGCAGCAGATCGATTTCGGTCACATCGGCCTTGTTGCCGACGCTGATAAATTTCGAGAACCCAACATCGCGGCCGCGGGCATAGTCGAGGATGCCCGCGCACAGGGCGCCGCTTTGGGACAGGAAGGCGATGTTTCCGTGCTTGGGCATGCGACGCGCAAAGCTGGCATTGAGCATGATGTCGGCGTCGGTATTGATTACGCCGAGACAGTTCGGGCCGATCAACGCGATGCCATGACGGCGGGCAACCTCGATGGCTTGTTGCTCCAACGCGGCGCCTGCCGGGCCAATTTCCTTGAATCCCGCCGTGACGATAACGGCCCCGCGGACGCCCTTCTTGCCGCACTCTTCCAAGACCTGCGGCACCACGGCGGGCGGGACCATGATGACCGCGAGATCGATGTCATCGGGAATCTCGCCGATGTTGGTGTAGGCGTGCACGCCGGCAATCGACGCCGCCTTGGGATTCACGGGATAAAGTGTACCGGTGTAACCGCTGAATAAAATGTTACGAAACAGATCGTGACCAACCGTGCCCACGCGATTCGATGCGCCGATGACGGCCACCGAGTTCGGACGGAAGACGGGGTCGACCCGGCTGCCGTTCGACACTTTCGCCACGACTGGTTTCGATGGTACAACTGTATTCTGTAAGGTCTGCGTCATTGCCTGCTTGCAGGGTTAGCAACGGCCTTGCCAGTTTCCGAAGCGGCCAAGAGTCATTGCACAACCACTTGGGGTGGTGGTTCTTGCGGTGTGAAAGAATTCACAAGCCAAAGAGTCCAGCGGGTTATTTGGAGGACAAACTGTCAACCTGCAGCGGGAATCCCGACACATTGTCACGCCACAATAGTGATTGTATCGGGCGCCACGCGGTTTCGCTCAGTGCTTCATCGCGCAACGCGCGTGCGCAACGACGGTCCGAGGGAATCCCTCGCCAAAAACGGTGCACTTGTCGCCCTTACACTCCGCGCAGCGGGAGGGCCGTTCCATTTCGATTTCCCACGCCAGCGGATCGCCATCAGACCGTGGACGGAAGCCAACTTGCTCAAATAAGCGCAATGCCACCGGGTTGGAGCCCGTCACAAAGAGCCAGACGTACTGAAGGTCAAGTCGTTTGCAGCCAAAGTTAAGCGTTCCGAGCAACAATTCCTTTCCCAACCCATATCCGCGGTAGTCTTGATGAAGAAAGATCGCCAGCTCAGCTTCCGTTTTTCGTTGCGAGGGACACAGCATGGAATGGCCGACGATGCGCCCGCCCACTTCCACCACGAATTGCGAGAAGCCGAGCTCCCCAAGTTGGGTGAGCCACTTTTTGATCTGCGAGGTCGAACGTGGTGGCAGGCCTTGAAACTCGCCTTTGGGCTCAAACTCCTCATACATTGCGACGAGGTGTTCGTAATCCAAGTCCGCCGTCTTCCGCAGCAAAGCTTCCACGGTTTCGTTTTGCAGCACAGCCGATACCAAATTGTGCCGGTGACCGAAAGCCTTCCTAAGATGTTGCCGTGGCGGCACAATGAGGGATGAGGACCATCGACGGGTCCAAAAGATTGGTGAACATCACTGCCATATTGTCACTCAACTCGCTTGGATTTGGGTGTCATAATAATTCTCAGACACACCGATCATCTGATCACATATACCAGTTGCAACCTCCTCGGCACGCGCGTAGCCAGATGGAAGCCGGCATTCCTGCTCGTGTCGGTGTTTCACCCATGGCGAAGAATTGTTGCCATTCGGTCTCGGCTTTGCCGGCGGCGCGATGATCCTTCTGGTTGCCGCCGAATTGATGCCCGTGAGCGTCGCCAACTGCTCGAAATCGGAAAGTGCGTGGGGGTTCATGTTCGGCTCCGTGCTGATGCTCTTGTTTACTTCCGGTCTCGGGCTGTAGAACTATCGGTGCTCTCCAACTCAAGCCTGCGTGATGCAGGCGCTTACGCGTTGACATCCTGTCAGTGCGTTCGTAGGCTTGGCGTGCAATGTCTCCCACGGAACGAGAGCAACGGCTGAAGTTTCTCGGGTTGACGCCACGCGATGCGGAATCGCTCCGGGCGTTGCGTCCGTTGTTTGAAAAGCACGTCGTGGCGATTGAAGATGCGTTCTACGAAGAATTGCTGGCGTTTCCCGAGACGGCTCAACTGCTGCGCGATCACACGACCGTCGAACGGTTGAAAAGGCTCCAGCGCGATTATCTCATGCGCGTCACGGACGGCGTGTTTGACGACGCGTATCTCGAGGACCGCTTGCGCATCGGAAAGACGCACGAGCGCGTGGGGTTGAGCCCCCGTTGGTACCTGTTGGGGTACAACATCTACTTCAAGTTGTTCGTCCCGCTCGTTCGCGAATTTTTCGCAAACGATCCCGATCGCGCGTACGAATCCATCATCGCATTGGAAAAGGTGTTCATGCTCGACGCGTCCCTGGCGATGGATGCGTACATTGCCAGCGACCGCTACCGCCATTTGCAGCAGCTCGAAAGCATCGTCAATGATTCCGCCGATGTGATTTTCGCCCTCGACGCGGAGAACCACATCCGCTCGTGGAACCGGGCTGCCGAGCGTGTCTTTGGCTGGCGCGCCGAGGAGATTGTCGGCAAGCCGCTCGCGATGCTGGTGCCGCCCGAGATTCTCAAGATGGGTGAATTGCAGCGCATTGAACGCGAGATTGCCCGTGACGGGCACAGTCATCTGGAAACGGTCCGGCTGGCCAGGGATGGAGGGCGCGTACCCGTGGAGGTCAGCGTTTCCCAACTGCGCGATCCACAGGGACACCCGATTGGCCGGTCGGCGATTCTGCGTGATATTACCGAGCGCAAGCGGTTGGAAGAAGACAAACTGCGGGCCGAGCGGTTGGCGGTCATTGGGGCGATGTCGGCGCGACTGGCACACGAAATCCGCAATCCGCTCAGCTCGATCACGCTGAACATCGACCTGGTGGGGGATGAAATCGAGACGCTGGCGAAGGCGCGGGCCGGCGCTGCCGAGGAAGCGCGGTCACTGTTGCGGTCGATTGACTCGGAGGTCCGGCGCATCCAGCGGGTGACGGAAGACTATTTGCAGTTCGCGCGCATGCCCAAGCCGCGGCGGGCGCGGATCTCGCTGAATGAGACGATCGCCCAGGGAATTTCGTTCATGGAATCCTTGTTTGCCGCGACCGGGGTGAAGGTCGAGACCGACCTGAATGAATCGCTCCCGCCCATCAACGGTGACGAAGGCCAGTTGTGGCAGGCGGTCCTGAACCTCGTGCGCAACGCGATCGAAGCGATGCCCAATGGCGGCGCACTCACCCTGCGCACAGCGCGGGTGCGGTCCGGCCTGGCGCTCACGATTTCCGATACGGGAAAGGGAATGACAGAAGAAGAGCGTCAGCAGATTTTCAAGCCGTTCTTCAGCACGAAGCCGAGCGGCACGGGCCTGGGGTTACCGTTGGTGCAACAAGTCGTCGCCGAACACGGCGGGACGATTCGTTGCGAGAGCGCGCCCGGCCAGGGCACCACCTTCATCATCGAACTGCCGTGCGCCGAGGAGTCCAATCATGCCCCGAAGAGCTGAGATCCTGTTGATTGACGATGAAGAAGCGCTGTGCGCGGCGGCGCAGAAGATTCTCGCCAAGGAAGGCTACCATGTCACATCGCTCAACACCGCGACGGAGGGCCTGGCGAAATTCGAGAGCGATGGCGCTGACCTGCTGATCACCGACCTGATGTTGCCGGACCTGGAAGGCATCCAGGTGCTGAAACGCGCCAAGGAAATCCGTCCGACGGTCGAAGTCATCGTCATCACCGGGCATGGCACGGTCGAGAAGGCGGTCGAGGCGATGCGGCTCGGCGCGTACGATTTCATCGAAAAGCCACTCGACCGCGCCGCGTTGGTGAAAGCGGTGAGCAAGGCGGTCGAGAAACAGAAACTGGCGGAAGAGAACCGGCGGTTGCGCGAGGAATTGCAGCAACAACGGAGCGAAGACGCGCTCATTGGCAACACCGACCCGATGGTGGCCGTCAAGAAGCTGATTCGCCAAATCGCGCCGACGGACGTCAGCGTGCTCATCCAGGGCGAGAGTGGCACGGGCAAGGAAGTCGTGGCCGACGTGATCCACAACCTGAGCCGGCGACGCGATAACGCGATTGTGAAAATCAGTTGCGCGGCGATTCCCGAGACGCTGCTGGAAAGCGAGTTGTTCGGTTATGAACGCGGGGCGTTCACGGGCGCGGCGGGTTCCAAGCCCGGGAAGTTCGAACTGGCCGATGGCGGCACGTTGTTTCTCGATGAAATTGCGGAGATGAGCCCGCAATTGCAGGCGAAGCTGCTGCGGGTGTTGCAGGACGGCCGCTTTCAGCGCCTTGGCAGCGTCAAGGACGTGCAGGTGGACGTCCGCGTGATCAGCGCGACCCATGTGGACATCCGCAAGGCGATCGCGGACGGGGAATTTCGCGAGGACCTGTTCTACCGGCTCAACGTGGTGAACGTCACGTTGCCCGCGTTACGGCAGCGGGTCGATGATATTCCCTTGCTGGCGGAACATTTCCTGAAGAAGTACGCGAAGCGGATGCAGAAAAATGTGCACGCGTTCGCCCCCGCGGCGCTGGAACAATTGGCCAATCACCCCTGGCCGGGCAACGTCCGCGAGCTGGAAAACTCCATGCAGCGCGCGATTGTCGTGGCGACGGGCGACACCATCCAGATGTTTCAGTTGAACCCTCCGCCCTCGGCGAGCGCCAGCGGGGAATCTCTCGGGCCTTCGATCACAATTCCCATTGGCTTGCCGATGGCGGAAGCGGAGGACCGCATCATTGCCGCCGCGCTCAACCAATGCGGTGGCGACAAGGAAAAGGCCGCCAAACTTCTCGGCATATCATCTCGGACGCTTTATCGGCGGTTCTCGAAGCCGGAAAACTGATCCGTGCCAGTGTGTCAAGTTGTCGCCCTTTGTGCATGCGACTGACAAGCTGGCAGGCAGAGTGATGCTCTTTGGCTTTGTCAGGAGATTCCCAACAAGGCTTGCGTCAACGGGTTGTGTAAATGGTGTCCCTTGTGGCATTCACGGTGCTATTCCGCCAAGCGTGAGGGAGACCGGAAACCAGACAGCTATTTTATTGGTGGATGACGACGCCGAAGTGCTGAAGGCGCTCAAGAAGGTGCTGGAAAAGGACGGCTTCGAGGTCCTCCCGTATTCTGACGCACCCAGCGCCATGCAGTTCATCAATGACACCAAGAAGCACTTCGACCTCGTCATCACCGATGTCTCCATGCCCGGGATGACCGGCACGGCGTTTCTCAGCGCCGTCAAGGCGGCGTTTCCCAAAGTACCTGTGATCATTATCACTGCCTTTGGCGATTGGGGCGAATACATGGAAACAATCCGCAACGGCGCGTGTGAGTACCTCAACAAGCCGCTCGATAAAACCGAGCTTCTTTCCGCCGTGCATCGGGCGCTGAAGAACGGCACACCCGAAGCCAGGGTGTAGCGCTGGCGGTCCGACACAAAAGGTTAGCGACGCGGTTGTTCGAGGCTTTTCGAGATCACGCTGATGTCGTTGCGCGGTGCCCACCCCACATCCTTCCAGAAGGCAATACCATCTCGATTGCGATTGAAGATGAAGAGGTGACATTTCTGGATGCCGGACTGCTGAAGCGCGCGCAGACAGCGATCCACCAGTTGGCGACCAATTCCACGGCGACGAAACCGGGGATGCACGGCGAGATGATGGAGATAGCCGCGCCGGCCATCGTGGCCGCATAAAACGGCACCCACGACCGCTCCGTCGGCGGTCGCCAGAAAGCTCATGCCAGGATTGCGTTGGAGATAGGCCTGAATGTTTTCCCGGGAATCCGCCTCGTTGAGGCCAATTCCTTTACACTGCTGCCACAGGGCCAACACGTCGTCGTACGCGGCGATTGTCAACGAAGCAATTTCGACGTTCATATTGTCGGCGGCAAACTCTCAGGATTTTGCGGTTGTGGGCAAAACCCGCAACTGGAGAAGTTCCGAGACGGTCTCGATATCCCCGGTCGTGGTCCATTGTCCGACGCTGAATCGCACCGCGCCGCAACCGACCTTTTCCGGCACACCCATTGCCCGCAGCACGAAGGACATTTCGCGGCTGTGGGAGTGGCAGGCGGAGCCAGTGGACGCGGCCACTTCGGGGATTTTCTTGAGCAATTCCTGGCCGAATTGGCCTTCGATGCTGACGTTGAGCGTATTGGGCACGCGTTCGGTGGGGTGGCCGTTGAGGTGCAACTTGCGGCCGAACATTTTCTTCAAATTGTCGTGAAGATGATCGCGCATCGCGAGGGAATGACCCCAGCGCGAATCCAGTTCCTTGGCAGCCAGTTCACACGTTTTGCCGAGGGCGACGATGAGCGGGACGTTTTCCGTGCCGGCGCGGCGCCCGGACTCGTGACCGGCGCCGTGAACCAGCGGCTCGAGTTGCACGCCGCGGCGGATGTACAGCGCGCCGACGCCCTTGGGCGCATAAAACTTGTGACCGGCGATGCTCAACAGATCGACTTTCAGATCGTCCACGAGCGTCGGGATTTTGCCGACGGATTGCGCGGCGTCGGTGTGCATCAGGATGCCGCGAGAACGAGCCAGTTCGCCGATGGCTGCGATAGGCTCGATCGTGCCGACCTCGTTGTTGGCGTGCATGATCGAGATCAGGATCGTCGTCGGACGGATCGCGGCTTCCACGTCGGAAACTTTCACCACGCCGTAACGGTCCACGGGCAGGTAATCGACAAAGAAGCCAAGCCGTTCGAGAAACTTGCAGGGACTGTGGATGGCCGAGTGCTCGATCTGCGTTGTGATGATGTGATAACCTTGTTGTCGCAGGGTGAACGCCACGCCCTTGATCGCGGCATTGTTGGATTCGCTGCCGCCGCTGGTGAAGACCACTTCATCGCTGTGACAGCCGAGGAGGGCGGCGACGTGTTCACGCGCGTTTTCGACGGCGGTCTTGGCGTGCTCGCCGTAAGCGTGCAGGCTGGACGGATTGCCAAACTCCTCGTGCAGGAACGGCGTCATCGCCTCCGCCACTCGCGGGTCAACAGGCGTCGTTGCGTTGTAATCGAGATAGACCATACCCGTGGACTAGTTTAGCAACGCCGGTGCCATCGCGGCAAGTTTCCACGCAATGCTTTGGGCCGGCGGGAGTTTCGGCGGTCATAAGTCCGGATCCCGGCATCGCGCACGTGTCAGATTGTCAGCCGGGGGCCGCAGGTTGCTGACGGAGTGACAGCGGCGCATGGCAAGCTGCCATGTTCATTTCGCAGCAGATTGTCACGACGCGTTTTTGCTTTCCCTGTCGCTGCATCGGGGGTTCAATGCGGTTCACACGGTTGACCGTTGTGGAGGTCGCTGAGCCTGGGCGTTGCTATGGCCGATGGGATGCGAACATGAGGATCTCAAGATGAATCTGATGATCTGTATGCGTGGAGAACCAGACCAGCTCCCCTTCCTGCCTGAAATTGCCGAACTTGGTGCTGGAATAGAACTCGGAAGCTACGGCTTGATTGGTGTTCAGTCTGAACGGGATTGGGAAGCACGGTTCGCGCGGCACCAAGCAGTCCGCACCCAATTCCAAGGCACGATCGCTATCCACGGCCCGTTCATCGGGATGGAGTATGGTCACATCGACCACCTGATCCGCGATGTTGTGAATCACCGCCTAGACATGACGTTTGACGTCGCCGTGAAACTGAAGGCGAGACGGGTTGTCTTGCATAGTGGCTACGGGCGCGAATATGACCTCTTCAAAATGAAGGACTTGTGGCTCAAGAACAACGTGGGGTTCTGGAAACAAGGGATTGGTCGCTGGGCGGATGCCGGCATCGAGATCGCGCTGGAGAACGAGACAGATCAGGTGCCGGATCTGCTGGTGAAACTTGTCGACGAAGTCAACAATCCGTCTTTTGGCATCTGCTTCGACATCGGGCATGCCCACCTGTTTTCTGAGCTGGATGCGTCTGAATGGGTGCGGAGGATGGATCATCGGCTTCTGCACGTTCATCTGCACGACAATGATGGCAAGGGCGATTGCCATTGGCCCCTTGGCCGCGGAACGATTGACTTCGAACCTTTCTACGCTGCGCTCCTGCGACATGCTGCTCAAGCCACTATCTCTCTTGAAGTCGAAGATAAACTTAGAATGGAGGTAAAGATGGCCGACCTCCGCAAGCTTGCGGCCCATTTCACATCGAAACAACGCTCTACAGGAGTCTCATCTTGAAAGGTTACGGCCAAGAAGCTTGCAGCATGTGTTCCAACGTGGCGCTTCAACCAGTGAGCGGCCTGACACTGCGCTGGAGTTGACGCCGAGTGCCCCTTCCGTTCCATCGTTTGCGGTTGACATCGTCGTTTCGGGGCGGCTGAGGCTTGTTGGTTGGACCGATTTGTCCAAGGCACATACCGTGTGGGTTCTCCCTGCGGCAGCATTCACGATCCGGGTGACGGGAAGACACCTTCCAGTGGAAGGTATCTTCGGCGACAACAGCATCGGCGCTACTCGAGAAGTTTGTCGAGGGTGCGACGGAATTCGCGCCATTGGCGGCGGCGTTGCTGGAGTTCGCGCCGACCGCGGGCGGTCAGGTGATAGTACCGTCGCGGCTGACCCTCCCGTGGTCCCTGCCACTCGCTTCGCACCAGACCGCGCCGTTCCAGGTCGTGTAGGACGCGGTAGGCGGTGCCTTCACGCCACCGGACCAGATGATTCGTCCGTTCCGAGATTCGGCGGATGATCCCGTAGACATAGGCTGGTCCCTGGCTCAGGATATGTAGTACCACCAAGTCGTAGGATCCGGTGGCCAAGTCTTTGGGAAATGGTTCGTGCATGTTGGAAGATACCTTCCAGTGGAAGGTATCATTACCAGTCGGTTGGGAGGTGAGTCAAGCCGAGAAGAAGAACCCAGGGCGTGCCTTCAGGCTCCCAAGATAACTTGTCGCAGCACTTGGGGCGGGTTGACGCAGGTCAGCGGAGGGCGGAGTTTGTCCAATTTGGGATTTCGGGGGTGGCGGGACTCCGTTTTGTGCCTTTCTCGCGGTTCCGTCAGAGGTGTAATGGGATTATGAACGGTTCCTGGCATCAGAAGCATCCCATGCCGAAGAAGCCGACGTTGGAGCAGCGGGTGGACTGGCATCTCGCGCACGCGAAAGCGTGTGGTTGCCGCGAAATCCCGAGGACGGTGATGGCCGAACTGCGTCGACGCGGGCAGGCCAATCGTCGATCGCTTGGGAGACCATGAATACTCGGCCTAATGGGTCATGCACTTAGTCATATTTGACATCGACGGCACTCTGACGGAGACCGTGAAGCTCGATGAGGAGTTCTTCCTGCGTTCATTGGTGGAGGTGTGCGGCTTCCGGGATGTTGAAACTGACTGGTCGACCTACAAAAACGCAACGGACTCGGGGATTTTCCATGAGATTTATGAGGCTTGCACCGGGCGACCTCCGTCGGCGGACGAGGTCTCCCGTTTTCGGCAGCACTTTGTGGCGCTGCTGGCGCAGGCGTCCTCCGAATCGGCGATTGCACCCATCGCCGGAGCGCCACAGTTGCTTTCTGTTCTAACAGGCAGTGCGGAGTATCGGGTTTCACTGGCCACCGGAGGCTGGCGGGATTCTGCCCGCCTCAAGATGGCCAGCGCCGGGATGTGCTTTGACGACTATCCGGCCGCCTCGGCCGATGACGCACTCGACCGAGAGTCCATTATGAAACTCTCCATGCGGAGAGCGGCGGAACGGTATGGCGGGCCATTTGCCGGTCCCGTTTATGTTGGGGACGCCATTTGGGATGCTCGCGCCTGTCGTGCCCTGGGCGTTCCGTTCATCGGCATTGGTTCCGGTGTCCGCGCCGCCCGACTGGCTTCCGAGGGTGCCATTCGGGTGTTTCCGGATTTTTCCGACAAAGATTCGTTCTTGGAGAGTTTGGCTGGGCTTACACACGCGGCGGCCGGTGAGACTGGTCGGTGGGGGTAGAGGGACGAACATGGCGCGAGCACCATTTCAAATACTCGTCTTCCCGTATCGCCGCCGTGGTGATGAATTCGAGTTCGCGTTGTTCCGGCGTGCGGACGATGGTTACTGGCAGGGCATTGCTGGCGGCGGCGAGGATCGTGAGACGCCCCTGGAAGCGGCCGTCCGCGAGACACAGGAAGAGAGTGGCGTCACGGCAGTAGCGACCTTTGTGAGATTGGATACCGTCTCGTCGGTGCCGGTCACCTGCTTTCGCGACAGTCATCTGTGGGGAGAAAAGGTGTACGTGATCCCCGAGCATGCTTTCGGAGTAGACGCGGATGGACAGGAAGTCCGACTCTCGGCGGAGCATTCGACCTTCGGATGGTTCCGTTTTGAGGAGGCGGGACAGAAACTCCAATACGATGGCAACCGAACCGCCTTGTGGGAGCTTCATCGACGACTTCTCGGCTTGGGGCCAAGAGACTGAGAACGTCGCCTAACACTTCGCTGGAGCCAACACCGAATACGCCCTACCTTCGGCATCGGCGGGCTTGCAATTTGTTTCGGGGTGGCTGAGTTTTGGGCCGTTGGCTGAAGGAGGAACTAGATGAAATTTGACATCATTGCGAGCCGGATGGGAGTTACGTCCACGGCGGTTCAAGAATTGATTTCGGGCAAGGTGCCGATGGCCGTGTCGAGTCGGCTGAAAGTCCCGACGGCCTCGCTACAGAAGTTCGTTGATGGGGGCACATCGGTCGGCCTGGGGCACGTCATCGGCTGCACGCCGGCACAACTGCAGGGGTTGCGCACTGCGATTGGCCAGAAGGGAGCGATTGGAATGCTGATCGGGCTGTGCAGTCGGCGCACGGAGGGTCATGCGGATCCCTAAGATGCTTCAGCAGCTTCGAGGCAGCTCGGACGGTCGGAGGAGACTTTCCTGGGCGGACCGCCTACGCCTGGAGCGCGAACTCGCGACCAACATGGACGTGGACTTGGCCCGAAAGTATGGTCTTTGCCGCGAACGGATTCGTCAAATCCGCCAGGAACTCGGTTATCCGTCGAGCCGGGTCATTCGCCACGCCTGGGCCGTCCGCCTTCAGGCCAAACGCCGGGAGCAGGAGAAACTCGCGTGTGAACTCCGGCGGCAGCAACGCCGGGCCAAACGGTTGCAAGCGGTCAACCGGCTCAGCAAACGCTGGAAATCCGGGGTATCGGTGGCGAAGTTGGCGCAGGAGTATGGGTACACGTGCGGGTACATGTACAACCGCCTTGGCAGGTTACGGAAACAGTTTCCGGAGAAATTCCCCTTTCGCCACCCGCAGCGTTCGCCCCGCCATCGGGAAAAGGTCTGCTAAGGCCATGTCGGCGCATGTGCGGCACCCGTCGTACGCACAACCCGCGCGGTTCAGACATCGTTCAACGCGGGGGGCTCTTTTTTGTGCTTTCCTCGCGGTTTTGTCAGGAGTCTAATGGGGGTTGGCGCACTTGATCAGTGTGGAGGGAATTCTGGATGAACATTTTGGCTATTGCTGGACCGGGCTCGAAATATCAAGTTCCCGGCGCACGTGCGGCAGGTTTTTGGGCAGGCGTGTGGCACGGTCTGATATGCCCCATCACATTTGTCGTGAGTTTGTTCGCCTCCAACGTACGCATTTACGAGACGCGCAATTGTGGCCGACTCTACGACTTCGGTTTCATCATCGGCGCTTCCGGCGCGTTTGGAGGTGGAGGTCACGAAACATCCAGGGTGATTCCACGCGCCTAACCGGGCTGGTCGAGTGAACCGCCGCCTTGCTTTTCCGCTCAGTGCTGGCTGGTAATTCGAACGCTCCATTCACGTTCCACCCGGCTTGCCAGGGGCGGCCGGTGAGATCGAATGTTCGGCAGTAAATGAAGTTGGCAGGCTTGAATGAACCTGTTTGGGTACTTCTACTCGTTGCAGTTCGTCATGCTCGTGGCGTGTGCCGTATTTTACTACAGGGCCGCAGTAATGGAGGATTCTTCGGGGTTCTTGTGGTCGGCGTTATCCGTCCTCGTCTTTCTTCTTACGTGGATCGTTCTGTCGTGGGGCTGGCTGGGTTGCTTGCTGGGTCAGGTCGCCCTTTTCGCTGGCATCACTGTTGTGCGCGTGTTACGGAGGCAATGACCATGTGGGTTATCATCCGTGCCGTGACCTATGCCGCGCTGTTTATCGGCTTTGTACTAGTTTTTCTTCCGGCCTGTGTGCTGTCGTGGTCTGGCATCACCCCCGTCCCCGTGATTGGCGTGTGGCAGGTCTTGGGGATGGTGGTGACAGGCGTGGGCGGCGCAATCGCGTTGTGGTGCGTAGTGACGTTCGTATTTGTCGGCAAGGGCACGCCGGCGCCGTTCGACCCGCCCCGACGCCTGGTGGTTCGGGGTCCCTATCGGGTCGTGCGTAATCCCATGTATCTGGGTGCGAGTTTTGCACTCGCGGGTGCGGCGCTGTTTTACAAATCGGTTGCGCTTCTCAGTTACGCGGGGTTGTTCGTTCTGGTCACCCACCTGTTTGTCGTGCTTTACGAAGAGCCCACGTTGCGGCGAACATTCGGTAACGACTATGAGGTCTACTGTGCACACGTCGGACGCTGGTGGCCGAAGTGGTGACTTCGCCGGCGGGCGCCGTTCGGTCCGCGGTCGCGGTTGACATCACCGGCCCGGCGTGGCTGAATCCATGTCGATAGACGACCCAGCGTGCCGACATGAACCCCATTATTTCCCGTTTCCGATCCGAGGATGTGAAGTCCGCTGGGAAGGTTCTGTTGCGGTTTTCCGAGCGGCAGCCAACGGCTGACCAGCTTCGGAAATTTCTGGCCTCAGACTCGCATTTCTTTCTCGCCGCGTCGATGGACAGCGCCTGGGTTGGGTTTGCGTATGCCTACGAGCTTCCCCGGCCGGATGGCACCTCGATGCTCTTTCTGTACAGCATCGAAGTGGCCTCCGAATATCGGCGGCGGGGCGTGGCGACGGCGTTGCTGTCGTATCTGCGTGGCGTCGTCGACGAACGCCAGATGAAGGAATTATTTGTGCTCGCCAACTGCTCGAACGATGCGGCGGTGGCTTTCTACAAGGCGACTGGCGGTGTCGTGGAACACGGAGAGGACCTGTGCTTCGTTTACCCCGGTCGCGACCGGGCGGGCTGACACCTGTGCGGGGGCCAACGCCGTGAATCGCGCCGCCTTGTATGTGCCGGAATGAGACTGAACTTCAAACCGGTGCCGCGCACCTGATCATCACCGGTTGTTTTCTCGCGGCGATGAGAGCCCGCGCATAGATGAATTCCAACCGGCCTTCTCGGTCCAGTCTTTCCTGTAATCTCCGCAGGTACTTGAGGTGTGAATCGACGCTGAAATCGTCGACAATCCAGGGTATCGCTTTTAAGAAATACACGATGGCCCCGACATCCAGAAAGCGTACTGTGCCTTTCCACTCTTGCCCTCGTTCGATGCGAAAACCGGCATCTAGCATCTTTTGTTGTATAAGGGTTAGTGCGTTACCCGGCCACTTGGGCTTAACGTCAAAGAAATCCATCAGGTCGATGAGATTGCCTCCGTCGACCTGTTGTGTCAGCACATGTCCATTGGGCCTTAGGACCCGATGGATTTCGGCGACGTTAAGTGCACCATGACGATTCAACACCAAATCAAATGTGTTCCCCCTGAAAGGCAGGTCTGTGTTCGCCGCCAACACCTGCACGCCCAAAGGCTCCAGTTTTTTCCTGGCCACAGGGACGTTGGGCTGGTACCCCTCGATCGCAATCGTATGGGCTGGCAATGGGGCGAGTGACGAAAACATTTCTCCGCCTCCGGTCGCCATGTCGAGAACGGATGCCGAGTGTTGAATCAACTGTTTCGCTAGCGCCTGATAATCCCAATCCGGCTGTTCTTCCAAACAGCGTTCTTTGATGTACGAAAAACCCCAGCCCTCGAAAACGGCGGTTTCATCCCGTTTCCATTGGGCGATCAATTCGCTTCTCCTTGACACATAGTCATCGTAGCAGAGCGCGTGTGGGTGCGTCTACGCCACGCTCAGCCGTCGACGAACTCAGTCATGCGGTGTGGGCGTGGCATCGCTTTACGATTGACTTCTTATCGTGTAGTAATATACCCCCACGTGATGGATACGTTTGTATTCAGTGTTGGGGTCGGCTTATGATTGCGCCGTGTCGATCATCTTGGTGATCGCTCTTTGACATAACGGGCCAAAGACGGCGGAACGTAAAAAAGTATTTTCTGCAAAACGAAGCCAATGGGTTGCGTGCTAAATTGCCCGCGGATGAATTGACGCTCCAGATGGTTACGCAAACAGGAATAGGCAAAAACCAATTGGCTTCGTTTGGCTTCGTTTTGACCTCGCGCGAGCGTGAGGCTTGGCAAATTCGGCCATGGATGGCCTATCGGAGCCGCTTTTTGAGGACAGGTTTTCAGTCACCGATGCGCGGTTTCCCACGCTTGCTCGTCGGCGGTAAAATAGCGGACACGGACTTTCTTGTATTCCTTCGAGGAGTACAGCGCGCCGTGGTCGCGGATGCCGGTTTTCGCGGCGATGGCGGCGAGGGACTGTTCGCAGTCGTCGCGGGACTTGCCATGGATCATGGTGAAGATGTTGTACGGCCAGTCGGGGTAGGAGGGGCGTCGATAACAATGGCTGACCGCGCGAAAGGTGGCCATCAGTTCGCCGGCGCGATCCACCTCGGCATCGTCACCGGGCACTGCCCATACGCCCATGGCGTTGGCGCTGAAACCGGCCTGGCGATGGTGGAGCACAGCGGCGAAACGGCGCATCTTGCCCGAGTCGAGGAATTGACGGTGCAGGGTTTGCAGTGCGGGGAGGGTGATGCCGAGTTCCTTCGCGAAGTCGACGAACGGCGTCGGGGTGATCGGCAGATCGCGTTGCATAATGCGGACGAACTCGACTTCAGCCGGCGTGAGGGCGGTATCGGTCGCGCGATTCTTTTCGGTGTACACGACCGCGTCGAGGTCATCGGGCCGGGATTCGCCGCCGACATCGAACTTCACGCCGATCTTGAAGAGCTTCAGCGTTGGTAGCAGCCGGGTGGATTCGGCGCCGGATTGTCGGTGCAGCAGCGCGACGGTTTTCTCCAAGCCCAGCTGACTCAAGGGGGAGACGGCGATGGTGTACCAGAGATTGAAGGAGTGACTGCGCAGGTAATTATGGCTGACGCCGGGATGTCGGCTGATAATCGCGGCGGCGGCGTCTACGCGGGAAGAGTCGATGCGGGCGGCGACGAGACTGGATTCGTAGCGGAGGCTGCGGGTATCGAAGATGGCGCTGATCTGGCGGATGACTTTGGCGGTCTTGAGATTCTGGACGCGGTCGAGAACTTCCTGTTCGCCAACCCCGAGCTGCTTCGCAATCTCGCCGAAGGGGCGTTCCGTGATGGGCACGGCGACCTGAAGTAGTTCAAGAAGTTTGAGGTCGGTGGCGTTGGAAACTGTGCTCATCGCTTCATCCGAAAATCTGCGTTGACGAATGTTTAGCATGCGGGAGATGAATCTGTCGAGTCGTTGTCAGCTGACGACTTGTCAGCGTCAGGGCACGGAATCCCGTCATTTTGTCTGGCTGAACGGCATCTGCAGACCCCGGACATTTACCAGCAACCCGTTGCCGGTGAAGGTATTGACGAACAAGCTTGATGTCGTGGCACCAACGTTGCTAAGACTGCACGCAAATCCAAGTGGACGACTCTCGCCAACGAGGTGACGCGCCCGAGAAGATGCCGTCGCTGATTCAAAACTGGATCAGCTTGAGCGGTATTATTCTGGCGGCCTGCAGTTTTTTCGCGGTGGCCTGTCTGATCGGCATTGATTTCTACGCCGGTTTCAGCAGCCCCTACATGGGCATTCTGACGTACATCGTTGCGCCAACATTCCTGTCCGCGGGCTTGTTGTTGACCCTCGTCGGTGTGCTGCGCGAACGCCGCTATCGCCGCCGGCTTGCGCCGGGTGAAATCCCCAGACACCCACGGATCGATTTCAACGTGCCACGCCAGCGCAATGCGTTCCTCGCGGTGGCGGTCGTCACGTTCGTATTTCTGATGTTTACCGCGCTCGGCAGCTATCGCACGTACGAGTTCACCGAGTCCGTCCAGTTCTGTGGACAAACCTGTCACGCGGTGATGAAACCTGAGTATACGGCCTACCACAATTCATCTCATGCGCGCGTCGCCTGTGTCCAATGTCACATCGGGGCGGGGGCCACGTGGTTTGTGAAATCGAAACTATCCGGCAGCTATCAAGTGTATGCCACGCTCTTTCACAAGTATCCGTGTCCGATTCCGACGCCGGTCAAGAACCTGCGTCCGGCGCAGGAGACATGCGAACAGTGCCACTGGCCCCAGAAATTCTATGGCGCCGTCGAGAAAGTGCGCACGCATTTTATGTCGGACGAGAAGAACAGCCCGTGGACGATCGAGATGCTGCTGAAAGTCGGTGGCGGCGATCCGACGCACGGCCCCGTGGGCGGCATCCACTGGCACATGAACGTCGCCAACAAGGTCGAGTACATCGCGTCGGACGAAGCGCGGCAGGTCATCCCGTGGGTGCGCATCACGGACCGCGCAGGCCACGCCACCGTGTACGAGTCGCAGGACGGAAAACTGACGCCCGATCAGCTGGCCAAGGCCGCGCCGCGCCGGATGGATTGCATCGATTGCCATAATCGACCCACGCACGTCTTCCGGGCACCCGACGACGCGGTGGACACGTCGCTCGCCCTCGGCCGCATCGATCCATCGTTGCCGTTGATCAAGAAGAACGCCGTGGCGGCGCTGGCGGGCGATTATGCGACCACAGCGGAAGCGCAAACAAAAATCGCCGCGACCCTGCGGGCCGGCTACACGAACGAGAGCGACCGGGCCAAGATCGATGCCGCGATCAAAGAGGTGCAACGAATCTACGACGAGAATTTCTTCCCCGAGATGAAATCGAGTTGGAAGGTGTACCCGGATAACATCGGTCATCTCAAATCCGCGGGCTGCTTCCGTTGCCACGACGACCAACACATCAGCGCCGACGGAAAAAAAATCTCGGCAAACTGCACCAGTTGCCACACCATCATTGGCCAGGGCGCGGGCACCAATTTGACGACCGTGAGCGCCCAGGGACTCGAATTTCAGCATCCCGCGCCAGACGTTGGTGATTCATGGAAAGGTATGAAATGCAGCGACTGCCACAACGGCGGACCCATGTAATCGCCATCGGGTGTTGCCTGCTGATGACGAGCGCCGGCGTTCGCGCGGAGGGCATCTCGTGTCTCAACTGCCATACCAACGAGACGCGCCAATTCTCCGCCAGCGTACACGCGCAGGCAGGACTGAATTGCGTGGATTGTCATGGTGGCGATCCCAAAATCACTGACGAGACCGCCCACGCCACCGATAATTTCCGCAGTCCGAATACCAAGCAGGGAATCGCCGAACTCTGTGCCTCCTGCCACAGCGACGTGCGGCGCATGAACCCCTACGGGCTGCCGACGGACCAGTTGGCACGGTACAAGACCAGCAAGCACGGCGAACAGTTGTTCGATCACAAGGACCAAAACGTGGCGGTTTGCATTGATTGCCACGGCGTTCACGATATCCTGTCTCCCAAGACACCGGGCAGCCACGTCTATCCAACCAATATTCCCCAAACGTGCGGCCACTGCCACAGCAACGCGCAACTGATGGATCAATACAAGCTCCCCAGCGACATCGTCGCCCAATACAAGACAAGCTACCACGCGACGATGCTGTTCGAGAAAGGCGATTTGAGCGCGCCCACCTGCGTGACCTGCCACGGCAGTCACGGAGCCAGTCCGCCGGGAACAGCGCAGGTTGGCGAAGTGTGCGGGAAGTGTCACGTTCGCCAGCGTGAGTTGTTCGCCAAAAGCCCGCACGCCGAGGCCGCCGCGGCGGGTTTGTTCAGTGAATGTGTAAGCTGCCACGGCAACCACGCGATCCAGAAGGCGTCGGTCGAGCTGTATGCGAAAAGCTGCGTGCAATGCCACGCCAACGATCCGAAGGAACTCGGCGTCCGCGACGCTGTCGCCACACTCATTGGCGACAGCCAGAAGGACTATGACCGTGCCGAAACCCGCGTGCACGAAGCGACCGTACGCGGCTTGGCGACCGATGACGAGCAACTGCTGTTGCAGGAGGCGAAGACGCAGGTCACCCAGTTGGAAGCGTTGCAGCACACCCTGGCCCTCGATCAACTGAAGCCTGTGGCCGCGCACTCTGAGGAAATTGTCAGGCTAACGCAATCGAATATCGCGGGCTTGGAGCGGGTGGAGCGTTGGAAGCGGTTGGCGTTGACGCCAATCTGGGTTTTCCTTGTGTTGATGGGGGTGTTGTTCTGGCTCAAGCGGCGGCAAGTCGAGAAACGGGACGGACGATGAACGACGACCAGAGAATCTCGCGCCGCACATTTTTGGACTGGCTGCTTACAGGCGGCTTGGTCGCGTGGGGAATCGCTTTTATCGCTCCGGTGCTCAGCTACGTTTGGCCGGCACAGCGACGCGGTCCGAGCGTGCAAACCGTGTCCGCGGGCAAGGCGGACGATTTCAAGGAATGGGACCACAAAATGGTTGCGATCAGCGGTCAGCCGGTCATTGTCTTTCGCACGCCGCAGGGGTTCCGGGCCTACTCGGCGATTTGCACGCACCTGGGCTGTATCGTCCAATGGAACGCGCAACGACACCAAATTGAATGCCCGTGCCACGCCGGCGTATTCGACACGAGCGGACGGGTGGTTTCCGGTCCACCGCCGCGTCCGCTGACCGAACTCGGCGTGGCCGTGGTGAACGGTGAGGTATTGGTGAAATCGACATGAGCCCGTACCACAAACTTCGTCCATGGTTGGCCGCGCGCTACGACGTGGACGACGTCGAGCATTTCGCGGACAAGCAGGCGCACAAGCCGTTGCCGGGGCACGTCGGCTTCTGGCACACCTTCGGCAGCCTGTCATTGTTTCTGTTCCTCAATCAGGTGGTCACCGGCATTTTGCTGATGATCTACTACCGCCCGACCACGAACACAGCGTTCGAGAGCGTGCGCTACATCATGACCAAGGCCCATTTCGGCTGGCTGATCCGCGGACTGCACGCTTGGGGCGCGACGTTGATGATCCTCTGCGTGCTGGTGCACATGATGCGCACGTTTTTCATGGGAGCGTACAAGAAACCGCGGGAGCTGACGTGGGTGCTCGGCGTGTTCCTCGTCGGATGCACCGTCACGTTCGGTTTCACCGGCTATTTGCTGCCGTGGAACCAGCTTTCCTATTGGGCCACGACCGTTGGCACGGAGATCACCGGGGCGATCCCGCTGGCGGGTCAATATCTCAAGGTGTTGCTGCGCGGCGGCGAAGGCGTGACCGGCGAAACGCTGGCGCGCTTCTACGTGCTGCACGTCGTCGTGCTGCCGTGGGTGTTGACGATGGTGCTGGTGACGCACCTGGTTTTGATGCGGGTGCAGGGGTTGGCCACGCTGGAGCGCGTGGGCGAAGAGAAACCCATCGACCAGGCGAACGGCATCCCGTTCTTCCCCAACCACGTCCTCAAAGAGGGCGTGGTATTCTGCGCGTTGATCGGCATCCTCGTGACGCTCGTGGTGCTGTGGCCGGTCGAACTTGGCGAGAAAGCCGACCCCTTCACGACGCCCGAAGGCATCAAGCCGGAATGGTATTTTCTCTCGACCTATCAGTTGTTGAAATACTTTCCGAAGACGCTGGGGCTGTTTGTCTCGTTGATTCCCCAGGTGTTGCTGCTGCTCTGGCCGTTCCTCGACCGCAGCCCCGAGCGCAATCCGAAGAAACGACCCATCGCCGTGACGATTGGCGTGATCGCCGTGGTGTTGGCGGTGGCGTTTGGCGTCGTCGGTCATCTCTCGGAGAGCACCATCACGTTTCACGGTCGTCAGTACCACTTCGACGTCTACGGCATGCCACACGAGCTCCCGGCGCAGACGCAGCATTGACGTGGGGCCGTATATAGAGGGTTGACGGCGATCGCTGCGCCAAATCGCGCACCGGAGGGGCGCGAAATCGCGCAGTCATGCATGGGACACGAGTCCTGACCTAATTCAGCCCGTGACCGAACGTTCTTGCTTGAAGATTGTTGCGACTGTGGTCACAATGAATGGCACGTAAGTTGTTAACATACATCTGTGCAACAATCCATGGGGGACGCGATGATGAGACAACGATTCGTTTTAGCAGCGGGATTCATGCTCGCCGCAGCATTGGTGAGCGCAAGTGGCAGTTTCGCGGCCGACCGCGACGCGGCCAACTATGTTGGCCCCAAAATGTGCAGCATCTGCCACAAGTCGGAGGACAGTGGCAACACGTATGGCAAATGGCAGGCCAGCCCGCACGCCAAGGCGTTCGAATTGCTTGGCACACCCGAGGCGAAGGCTGCCGGCGCCAAAGTCGGCGTTGACAATCCACAGACCAGTGGGAAATGCCTGAGATGTCACTCGACCGCGTACAACTTCACCGCATCAGCCGCCACCGAAAAGATTAAACCGGAAGATGGTGTCACCTGTGAGTCGTGTCACGGCCCGGGGAAGAAATACATGGCGAAAAGCACGATGGAAGACCATGCGAAAGCCATTGAAGCCGGATTGGTTTATCCCGCGTCGAAGAGCTGCGAGATGTGCCATAACGATCAGAACCCGACTTGGAAACCTGACCGCTACACAACCAAGGACGGTAAGAAGGTCGGCTTCGATTACGAGCAAGCGTTCGCGCAGATCGCGCATCCCGACCCGAAAGTGAAGCACTAGACGAGTCGCGATTGAATCGACGACGCCGCGCGAAGCTGTTTGCCTCGCGCGGCGTTTTTCGTTTCCTGACTGGATGACAAGCTGTCACGAAACGGTCGCTTCCCGCCAATCTGTCGCTTTTATCAGGTTCGCCAGATTTCGTGTGTGCGCGATTTCACGCACCGCAACACATTGCTAATCAGCTTATTGCAAAAGGTGTGTCCGTTTGTTGCAACTTGCTGGCAAGGCCACTGCTAAACTGCATGCTGTACCAATTGAGTCGCCATGGCTAAAGCTGCAAACAGGTTTGATACGCCGGAGAAGCCTTTCACTGCGTCGCTAGTGGATCGATTGGCCTCGGTAAAGTTTGCTGTCACGGTCGTCGTCATCATCGCAGTCGCCTGCGTTGCCGGTACGTTGATCCCACAGGGAGCGGACGTGGCGAAATACATTCGTCACTACCCGGACGCGGCGGGCCGCATGGACTTGTTCGGCAAACTGGGCCTGACCCACGTCTTCTATTCGGTCTGGTTTATCAGCTTGCTCGGCACGCTTTGCGCGAGCGTAGCGGTATGCAGTTCGCGGCGGTTTGCCACTGTGCGGCGCACCAACGGCTACGCCCGATACCGTGCTTTCGGTTCGATGCTCACGCATATCAGTATCCTTCTCATCCTGACGGGCGGCGTGATCCGTGGCTTCTGGGGTGAGAAGGGGTATATCGAGCTTCGCGAGGGCGAGACGAACGCACAGATCGTGACCGAAAACAGTACCAAATCGCTGCCGTTCGCGATTCACCTCAGGAAATTCGAAATCGAGACCTACGACCAGCCTGCCACAGGCGTTGATCGCGCAGCGCTAGCGGAGAATGACAACGGCGGGGACGGGGTGGTGGTTTCGTGGCCGGAGAAAAAACTCAAGGCCACGTTGCCGGTGAAGGTGGGCGTAGAGCAGGTGTTCGGCGAATTCACAATCACGATCCTGAAGTATTTGCCCGACTTCGTCGTCGATATGCAGACGCGCGATGTCACCAGCCGTTCCAACGAACCGCGGAATCCCGCGATCCTCGTGGCGGTCAACGGCCCGACCTATCACAACCATCGCTGGTTGTTTGCCAGGTTCCCGGACTTTGACATGCACACGAAGGACAGCCAGTCAACCGGCCCAAGCCCGTTGGAAATGGTGTACGAGAGTCGCGGCGCGGCGACGCCAAAGACGATGCCCGCGGGCCCGATCAAATCGTTCAAGAGCACGCTGGAATTGATTGAAGGTGAGTCAATCGTCGGCCAACGCGTTGTCGAGGTCAACAGCCCGTTCTCGTACAAAGGCTACACATTCTACCAATCCGGCTATAACCCCGAGGATTTGTCCTACACGTCGCTGCAAGTGGTGAAAGATCCCGGTGTCGCAGTCGTGTACTCCGGGTTCGCGCTGATGATCGCCGGATTGTTCATCGTCTTCTACCTCAATCCCTGGTTCGACACGCGGAGGAGAACGGCATGACACTTTTCGTGGCGGGAGTGAGCTACAAGACGGCGCCGGTCGAATTGCGCGAGCAACTCTCGGTCAAACCGTCCAAGTTGGTCTGCCAGGCGTGCCGGCTGAAGATCTGCGGTGACCTGGATGAAATCGTCCTGCTCTCGACCTGCAACCGCGTGGAGATTTACGGCACGACGGCGCGGGTGACCGGCCGCATCGATTCACTCTTCCGATTGCTCAGCGCGGAACCGCGTGATTATGGCTCGCACGTCTACGTACATGAAGATATCGAGGCGGTGTGCCACCTGTTTCGCGTTGCGGGCGGGCTTGACTCGATGGTGATCGGTGAAACTGAAATCACCGGCCAGGTAAAAAAAGCCTACGATATCGCCCAAGAGGCCCGGCTCACGGGCCGCGTGCTCAACCGCGTCTTCCAAAAAACGTTTCAGGCGGTGAAGGACATCCGCGCTCGAACGAGCATCGGCCGCGGCGCGACCTCCGTTGGCAGCGTGGCGGTCGAACTGGCCGAGAAGATTTTCCGCCACGACCTGTCCAAGCAAACGGTCATCATTATCGGCGCGGGCCAGATGGGGGAAGCGTGCGTCCGTCATCTCGCCAAGAAGGGCGCCCATTCCATTCTCGTCTCCAATCGTTCGTTCGACCGTGCCGTCGAGCTGGCGAACGAATTCGGCGGGCAGGCGGTGCAGTTTGAGTCATGCCTGACCGCGATGGCCGATGCCGACATCGTCGTCGCGTCGACGGGCTGCCCGAAAACGCTGTTGCATCGGGCCGACGTGGAGGCGCTGATGAAACACCGGCGCAACCGCCCGTTGTTCCTGATCGATATTTCCGTCCCGCGCAACATTGCCCCCGATGTGCAACGCATCGACGGCGTGTACCTCTACAACATCGACGACCTGGAAGCGCTCGTGCGTGAGAACGTGCGTTCGCGCGAGCAGGAACTGGCCGCCTGCGACCAGATCGTCAATGCACGGGCGACGGCCTTGATGAGCAAACTTAACCTCGAAAAGGAGCGGCTGTATGACGTTCGCATTCAATCTCAGCCTGGCTGGGTATCTCACGGCACTACTGTTCTCGGCAGCTAACCTGTTTTCAAAAAGGGGATGGTTTGCATCGAGCGCGACCGTGTTCCTCGCGGGTGGCGTGGTGGCGCAATCGGTGTACATGGCGGCGCGTTGGTTCGCAGCCGGCCGGGCGCCGTTCAGTAACATGTTTGAATCGATGGTGCTGTTCACGTGGGCGATGGTGGTTGTGTATCTCGCACTGCGGGTTCGTCACCGCATCCCAGTGCTCGGCGCGGCGACCGCGTTGCTGGCGGTGGTCACGCTGGCATACGCGAGCACGTTTGAGACGAAAATCCAGCCCCTTATGCCGGCGCTGCGCAGTAACTGGCTCACCTTCCACGTGTTTACCGCCTTTCTCGGTTACGGCGGGTTTGCCATCGCGGCGTTGACCGGTGTTGGGTATTTGATCGCGTCGCGCAATGGCAGCAAGGTGCAAGCCGACGTAACCGAGGCGCTGGACGTCGCGACGGCCAAGACCATCTCGTTTGGTTTTCTGTTTCTCACGGTCGGCATCATCACAGGCGCGGTGTGGGCGAATTCCGCATGGGGCACCTATTGGAGCTGGGACCCGAAGGAAACCTGGTCGCTGATCACGTGGTTCATCTACGCCGTATTCCTGCACTGCCGGTTCATGCGGGGCTGGAAAGGCAAACGCGCCGCCTGGATTTCGATCATCGGCTTTGCCTCGGTCATTTTCACCTACTACGGCGTGAACTTCCTGCTGAGTGGGTACCACAGTTATGCCAGGTCCTGACAAATGGCGGGCGGCAGGGGGATGCCTGCTGATTCTGTGTTTGTGGCCCGTGGCGCGCGCACGGGCCATCGACAACGCTGACTGTTTCGCCTGCCACTCCGACAAGTCGCTGGTCAAGACCAACGCCGCCGGGCAGGCGGTGTCGCTGTTTGTGGATGAGGAGAAGTTCAACGCATCGATCCACGCGAAGAACCTGTGTACAAGTTGCCACTCGGACATCACCGATTTGCCACACGCCGAAACCCTCAAGCCGGTCAGTTGTAGTCAGTGTCATCGCATCGAGGCGGACATTTATCTAAGGAGCGACCACGGTCAGGCCATTCACAAGGGCGTTGCCGAAGCCGCCTCCTGCCGGGATTGCCATGGCAACGCGCACCAGCTACTCGATTACCGCAATCCCGCCTCGCCCGTAAATCGCGCGCACATTCCCGAAACCTGTGGCCGCTGCCACGGGAATCTGGAAGCGATGGAGAAGTTCAACCTGCGGCAGCGCGCGGTCGTTGTCTCCTACGAGAACAGCGTGCACGGTCTGGCCCATTCCAACGGCGTGGCCAACGCGGCGGTCTGCTCCGATTGCCACGGGACACACGATCTGCATCGGTCCACGAACCCGGAATCGAAGTTGTACTGGCAGAACATCCCCGCGACTTGCGGGAAGTGCCATGAGAACGTGCGCCAGACGTATTCCCGCAGCATTCATGGCACGGCGGTCGCCCAGGGTTTGCGCGACGCGCCGGTGTGCACGGATTGCCACGGCGAACATACGATTCAGGCGGTGAAACTGGCATCGTCCCGGGTTTCGCCCGCAAATATTCCGGAGACGTGCGGTCAATGCCATGCCGCGCAGCGCATCGTCACGCAATACCGTTTGCCGCCGAATGTCTTCACGACTTATATCCAAAGTTTTCACGGGTTGGCATTGCAGGGTGGAAATCTCACCGCGGCCAATTGCGCGTCCTGTCACGGAGTCCATGACATCCTGCCCGCCAACGACCCGCTCTCGACGATCAATCCGAAGAACCTGCCGGAGACCTGCGGCAAATGTCATCCCGGCATCGGCACACGGTTGAGCGCCGAGTTTTTCCGGATCCACGCGCCGCCGGGCGCTGCGGAAGGCAAACCATGGATCGTGAATTTTATTTCGCGGCTCTACATCGCGCTGATTGTCATGACGATTGGCGGGATGGCGGCGTTCAACGGCCTGGACTACCTGCGTAAAACACGGGATCACCTGCGCGCCGTGAGGGCCGACCAGAACGCGGAACTCCGTTTGACCCGGCTGGCGCGCATCCAGCATTTCGTGCTCATGGCGTTGTTCGTCACGCTGGCGTACACCGGATTCGTCCACAAATTCCCGGACGCGATGTGGAGTTGGCCGTTTCGCGTACTGCCCAACGGCGGGTACGTGCGCGGGATGATTCATCGCATCTGCGGGTGGACGTTTGCCGTGTTCTTCGTGGTGCATCTCACCACGCTGGCTGGCACGAAGCGCGGGCGAGCCAGCGTGCGGTCGCTGTGGTTCGTGTGGGATGATTTGAAGGACGCGATTGCCCAGTTGGCGTTCAACCTCGGACTGCGCCAGACGCCGCCGCCGCACCGCCGCTGGAACTACGCCGAAAAGGCCGAGTATTGGGCGCTGGTCTGGGGTTCGGTCGTGATGATTGTCACAGGCGTGATGCTGGTGTTCACCGAGACCGTGCTGCGCTTGTGGCCGAAGGTCTGGAATGACGTGGCCCAGGTGATCCATTACTACGAAGCGCTGCTGGCAACGCTGGCGATCCTCGTGTGGCATTTTTATTGGGTCATCTTCGATCCGAAAGAGTATCCGATGAATCCGTCGTGGCTCATCGGCAAGAAAGCGCCGCACCAAGATTCGCATGGTGAGGTCCATCCCGACAAAGCCGGGGCGTCCGTCGAGCCGACCGCAACGACGAAACCCGAAACCGATGGTGGCCCCGATTCACAGGAGAACAAGCCGAATGCTGCGACCTAGGATAACCATCTGTTTGGTACTCGCCGTTGCGTGCGTGACCGCAAGAACCGCCCGCGCCGACGTCGAAGAGAAGGAATCCGACCGTTGCGTGCTGTGCCACGAGCAGGAAACCAAGGAATGGCAGGCATCGCCGCATTCCCAGACGATGAATGACATCTTCCTGAACGAGTGGACCAACGAAGGCAAGAAATGGGAATGCCTCGTGTGTCATACCAGCCAGTTCGATCGCCAGACGGGCAAATTCTCGCATGACGGCATCAGTTGCGAATCCTGTCACGGCGCAATGAAAGAAGATCATCCCGACAAATCGAAAATGGGGCTTCCCGTCACCTCCGAAGTTTGCGAGAGCTGCCATGCGATCACCTATGGCGAGTGGCGGGTCAGCGCGCATGGACAGAAAAACATCCGCTGCTTCGACTGCCACAAGATGCATGAGATGAAGCTGCGCAAGGATCAACCCGACCAGATGTGCGGCACTTGCCACACGGAACGGCTCAAGGACTTCTCGCATGCGACCCACGCGATAGAAGGCTTGCACTGCCTCAGTTGTCACATGCCCGAGGTGAAGGGCGCGGGTATGAAGATTCGCGGTCTGGGGGTGCGGGGGCACACGTTCGGCGTCGGCGCCGAGACATGCGCCGGTTGTCATCGCGATATGGTTCATGCCAGTCACGAACGGGCTACGCTGAATGAGGAAGTGAAGCAACTAAAGGCGGCAACGCCCGAGAAACTGAAAGAGCAACTCGATCAATTGGAAACGGACGGCACCAAGATGAAGGAGGAACTGCAGGCCAACCGCCGCGTGTTCCCGCCGGTCGTTGCGCTATCGTTCCTGCTGGGCATTTTCCTGGGTGTTGCGCTGCCCCATTTCCGTCGTAAGAAACGCCAGGAGCCGCCGAAATGATCTCGCGCCGACGATTTTTCCAATCCGCGGCGACCGGCGCCCTGACGATCCTCACGGCTCGCAGCTTGTTGGCGGAATCGCCCGCCGACCCGGCCGAATCGGCCGGCGTCTTGGTGGACCTGACACGGTGCATCGGTTGCCGGGCCTGCGAGAACGCCTGCCGCGTGCGAGCGGGTTTCGATTCCCTTCCCACCGAGGCAATTGGCTACGGCGCCGGTGAAGGCAAACTGACGTTTCGCACACGGACATTCATTGATTTTCGAGACGGCCATGAGACCGCAAAGCAACCCGTGAAGCGGCAGTGCATGCACTGCCTCGAACCGGCCTGTGTATCGGTATGTCCCGTTGCCGCGCTGGAAAAGACCCATACCGGCCCCGTGGTCTACCATGAGAACATCTGTATTGGTTGCCGCTACTGTCTTCTGGCATGTCCATTCAGTGTACCCAAGTACGAATGGGACAACGCGCTGATGCCGCGCGTCGGCAAGTGTGATTTCTGCGCCGATCGCCAGGCGAAAGGACAATCTCCCGCCTGCGTCGCGGCGTGCCCGACGGGAACGTTGAAGTTCGGCAAACGGACCGACCTGTTGCAGGAAGCCCGGGAGCGCCTGGACGCGCAGCCGGACCGCTACCGGTACGTTTACGGCGAAGACATCGTGGGCGGCACGTCGTGGATCTATCTCGCGGACCGGGCGCCGGAAGAACTCGGGTTTCCGCAGGGACTACCGAAGGAGCCGCTGCCGTCGTTGACGTGGAGGGCGATCTCGAAGGTGCCGTTTGTGGTCATTGGCGTCGGCCTGATGCTCAGCGCGATTGTTCGTTGGCGGACACGGAACCCAACGGAGCAGCCATGAACGATTTCAACTGGATCCTGGCCTTGTTCCGCGTCATCGGCGTCCTCGTCATGATGAGCGGTGCGGCGTTCGTTTGCTGGTTGCTCTCCGGCCGTCAAACTCCGAAACATCTTTCGGGCGTATTTGGCTGGTCGTTGCTGATCGTGCTCTGGGGTCTGGGAGGTTGCGCGTTCACCTCGCGGTATGCACTGGGCCTCGGCGCGGTGACGAATCTTTCCGATCAGTTCCCCTGGGGCATCTGGAAAGCGTTCGTCGTTTGCGGAATCGCGTTTGCGGCGGGCGGGTTCCTCACCGCGTGCATGGTGTATATCTTTCGGATTCGGACGTTCTACCCGATCCTTCGGCCGGTGGTCCTGGCCGCCTATCTCGGTTACATGCTGTCGGCAGTGGGAGCGCTGCTGGTCGATCTCGGTCGATATCACCAAATCTGGCGGCCGATCTTCTACTGGCAACATCACTCGGTACTGTTTGAAGTGTCCTGGTGCATCATGTTGTACACGGGCGTGTTGACGGTCGAGTTCGCGCCGATCCTTCTCGATAAACTGGGCTGGAATCGGGCGTCCCACGCGGTGCACGCGATCACGGTCCCGTTCGTCATCTGCGGCGTGATTCTCTCGACGCTGCACCAGTCGTCGCTCGGCTCGCTGTTTCTCATCGTACCCACCAAGCTCCTGCCGCTCTGGTATACGCCTTTGCTGCCCATCCTGTTTTTCTTGAGCGCACTCGTCTCGGGATTTGCCATGGCCATCTTCGTGTCCGCGCTGTCATTCTGGATATTCCACAAGCCGCTGGAACCGCGCGTGCTCACATCGCTGGCCAAGGGCATGACGCCGCTATTGTTTGTCTATCTGTTTCTCCGCATCGCCGATCTCACGGCGCGGAATGCCTGGATGTACATATTCCGCTGTCCGCTTCAGGGCTTCACGTTCACCCTGGAGATGCTGCTGCTGACCCTGCCGTTGTTCGTGGTGCTGAAGACGCGATGGTCGGGCCGGCGGCGCTGGGCATTTGCCGCGGCGATTCCCGTCATCCTGGGGGTTAACCTGAATCGGCTCAACGTCGCCTGGATCGGCCTGTTGCCGGCCACCCACTCCAACTATTTCCCCTCATGGATTGAAATCACCGTTGTACTGAATCTGCTTTCATTTGGAGTCGTGCTCTTCGGGATTGCGGCACGCTACCTGCCGTTGTTCGAGCATCCGGATATTGGCGGTCACTCCGACGCAAATGCGGCAATGGATCGCGTGCGGGCGATCAGCCCGCTGGAGGCGAGCGGCCATGTTTAGACGCAACCTCACTGCGAAAATGCTGGTCGCCGTCGGCGTGACGGTGGCCGTGGTGATTGCGATCTACACGTACTTTGTCATCCGTGTGCAGAGCGCGTGGTGGCACGAGCGCACGCAGGCGCAGAACGTGATCGCCGCGTCGCTGATCCACGAATACCTCAACGGCGTCATGCTCAGCGACCGCCATGACGAGGTGCAGGGGTTCCTGCAACGACTCAAGGGCTCGGACGAAATTTGGCGCGGACGCCTCATCAAACCCGACGGCGCGGTGGTGTTCTCGACCGACACGCAGGAGGTGCGGCGCGCGGTGATGACGGTGCCGCCGGAGTTGTTCACCGAAAACCAGGTGCTGCAGGGCACGCGCGTCGAGGACGGCCAACGGCTCTCCGTGGTGATGCGGCCGGTGCTTAACAGCGAGAGTTGCCAGCGTTGCCACGATCCGAAATCCAACTTCATCGGCGCCATCGTTGTGGAAAAATCGCTCGCCCCCGCCGAGGCCAGCGTCGCCAGCAACCGCAATCTGCTGATCGTGTACGGGGTCGTGATTTTCGTGCTGGTCGGCATCGTGCTCTGGCTGCTCATTGTGCGGCTCGTCACCCAGCCCGTCAGCCACGTACTCGAACAGATGCGCAAAGTGCAAACGGGCGACCTCGATGTCCGCGCGGTGAGCGAGACCGGGGATGAAATCGGCGAACTCGCCCGCGGCTTCAACGCGATGGTGCAAAGCCTCGACAACGCCACGCGCGAGCTGGAGGAATCGCATCAAAAGCAGATCCAGCAAGCCGGGAAACTGGCATCGATCGGCGAACTCGCCTCGGGCATCGCGCATGAAATTCGCAACCCGCTCGCCGGTATCGGCGCGGCCGTGGAGGTGTTATCGGAAGAGAACAACCTCAACGGCCAGCGGGCTGAAATCGTCGGCGAGATTCACCGCCAGATCACCCGGCTCAACCGCACATTGCACGATCTTCTCGAATTTGCCCGGCTCCGCGATCCGGAGATCGCGCCGTGCGACGTGCATGGATTCATCCGCCCGATGCTCGCGCTGGTGCGGCCCGACGCCCAGAAGTTTCATGTCACCATCGAGGAACGCCTGGCCGCCAATCTGCCGAACATTTCGGCCGATACGGGGCAAATGCAGCAGGCGCTCCTCAACATCCTGCTCAACGGCGTTCAGGCCATGCCCGATGGCGGGACGCTTACCGTCTCCACCGAATCCGTGGAGCGCGATGGCGGCAGCATTGTTCGCATCCAGGTTCGGGACACGGGAGTGGGGATTGCGCGTGAGCATCTCGCCAAGATTTTCTCCCCGTTTTTCACCACCAAACATCGCGGCACAGGCCTCGGACTCTCGATCACCCGTACGATCATTGAGAAACACCATGGCACCATTGCGGTGGACAGCGAGCCGGGAAAAGGAACGACGTTTACGCTGGAGCTGGCCGCCTGCAAACCCGGGATGGTTGCGTCGCCAGCCGGATTGGAAACACAGAAGGAGTTCGCTCATGCCGAGAACTAAGATCCTCATTATCGACGACGAGAAACTCGTACGTTGGTCACTGCAACAAAAGCTCGGCCGGGAAGGCTACGAGGTCGAATCGGCGCCGACCGGCGAGGAGGGGCTGCATCTCATCCGTGAGGACGGCTTCGACCTGGTGCTGCTGGACTTGCGGTTGCCGGGGATGGACGGCGTGCAAGTCCTGCAAGAGATCCGGAACCTGGAGCGCGACATCGCCGTTATCATGTTGACCGCGGAGACGTCGATCGCGCGCGCCGTCGAATGCGTGCGGCTCGGCGCGTACAATTATTTATGCAAACCGTTCGAATTCGACGAGGTGCGCGTCGCGCTGGAAAAGGCGCGGGAGGATTTGAAGCTGCGTCGGGAAGTGACGCGCATCCGCCGGGCGCAACGCCGCAAGTTTGGGTTGGAGAACCTCGTCGGCGTGAGTCCGCAGATGCGTCAGGTGCGCGAATTGATCGCCCGAGTCGGCGAAAGCGACGCGACGACCGTGCTGATCGAGGGCGAAAACGGGACGGGCAAGGAGTTGGCAGCCCGAGCGATCCATTTGGGCAGCGCGCGGGCCAACCAGCCGTTCATGGGCATCAACTGCTCGGCGATTCCCGACGCGCTCATCGAAAGTGAGTTGTTCGGGCACGAGCGCGGGGCGTTCACCGACGCAAAGACCACGAAGAAGGGGTTGTTCGAGTTGGCCGATGGCGGCACGGTATTGCTCGACGAGGTCGGCGACATGAAACCGGCGCTGCAGGCGAAATTGCTGCGGATCCTGGAGTCGCGTGAGTTTCAGCGCGTGGGAGGTACGCAAAACATAAGCGTGGACGTGCGTGTGGTGGCGGCGACCAACCAGAACCTTGAGCAGGCCGTGGCCAACGGAGAATTCCGACAGGACCTGTACTATCGGCTCAAGGTCATTTCGCTGCGGATGCCGTCCCTGCGCGAACAGTCGGAAGACATCCCGCTGTTGGCGGAACATTACCTCGGTCGTTTTTCCGAAGAGTTCAACAAGCCGCTGAAGAAGCTTTCCACGGAGGCGGCGAAGGCCTTGCAGCAATACACGTGGCCGGGCAACGTCCGCGAACTGCGCAACGTTATGGAACGGCTCGTCATCCTGGAACGCGCCGAGTTGGTGCTGCCCGAGCATTTACCCGCGGAGTTGCGGCTGGGCACGCGACCCAATAGCCGTTCCCTCATCCAGTTGCCATCGGACGGCGTGGCGCTGACGGAGGTGGAGCGTGAATTGATTTACCAGGCGATGGAACGTGCCGGTGGCAACCAGTGTCATGCGGCCGAATTGCTGGGGATCGAGCGCGACGCATTACGTCGCCGGTTGATCAAGTACGGATATCTTACCGCAACAGCCGGCGAGCTCAGTGCGGTGAAGTGCTGAAATGGATCACGAACACTGACAGGGCGATCAAGATCAACCCGATCAGTGCGAGAACAATTCCCAGCATCCTGCCCGTGAGCATACCGTTATCGGCTCAGCAGTGCTTGTGCCGTGCAGCGGTTCTGCCCCTAAAACCGTTGAAAGCACTGGCATGGAGTTGATCCATCCCTGTCCTCTTGCGCGGAAGCGCGCAGTTCTTTGAGCGAAACCGCGCAGCTTGCTGTGATTTATTGTCTTGCGCCGGCAAGCTGTTTCAGGTAAGTAGCTGTCCAAGCGCAGCTTACAGAACAGGATGATGACGTTGGCACGTCCACTGCGATAGCAGATGGATGGAGGACAACGAATATGACGGGAACACAGCTTCTGAAACGAGTCGGTGCGCTGGTCGTCGCGCTGGCTGCCTTGATCGCACTTCCAACATACGCCGCGCCTGCTGCCGCAGAGCTTGGGACTGTCTCAGCTGTCGGGAACCTGACGTCGGGAAGCGACATCAGCTACCAGTTCAATTTGGATGTCATCACCAACACGGGTCCGTTGGTTGTCGAGGCCACGATCACCGGCAAGAAGTTCCGGGCGACGTTCCCCGTGCTCACCAATAGCAGTCTGGTGCTTGGCAGCAACGACGTGTCGGGCACATCGGTTCTCATCCCCACCAACTTCGCGGGCGATGCGGTGATGAAAGTGACGGCGACGTTTGACCGCAAGAACATCGGCTCAAAGACATTGCACGTTACCATCACCGCCGTCACCAACGCCCCTCCCGCGGGGTCTCTCACTGTAACGACAAACCTCTACGATGTGGGATTCGAAAACACGGTGACGCTAAACGGCTCGATCGTCCCCACCAGTGACCTGGCTGGGACGGTGACGTACGTCTGGAGCCAGACCAGCGGCAAAGCGGTTACGCTGAGCGCCAACGGCGTTGCTTCGACCAGTTTCACCACCGATGCGCTGACGAACTTCATAAGCATGGCCGCTTCGGAGTACGTGGTCGGTGTCGACGATGCCGGAAACACGAATCAGCTTTATGTGCCGCCAGAACATCGGTTTGGCACTGACAGTGGCATTTCCATCGACAACCAACAGGCGGGCGAAGCCACGTACGGCTTCAAAGTTCTCGTCAGCAACGGCTCGGTCACACGCACCGGGGTTTTCTCCGTGGCGTGTTCCCTCCAAACGCCCGCGCAACCGAATATTCCGGTCGGCGTAACCGCCTTTTACAAGGGCGCGACCAATAGCATGAACTGGTCGCTCGTGTCCCAACCCGCTGGTTCCGTCGCCACCCTTACGCACACCAATGGTTTGATCGCGGCGTTGCGGCCGGATGTCGAAGGCGTGTACGTGATTCACGGGCACAACTCTCACCAATACGGCGGCCAGCTGGACCGGTGTGCAGTTCTGCGCGATCTGTCATGGCCCTGGCAACAACGTCGGTCAGCCCGATATGGTTACCCCGTGGAGCCAGACGGAGCACTCGACGATGGCCGAACGCGGGGTGGATGGAGTACTCGGCTCGTTCTACAACGAGTCTTGCTTCCAATGCCATACCGTCGGTTACAACCAATCGCCGGCGGCGACCAACAATAATTTCTATGCCGTCCAACAACAGCTCGGCTGGGAGTTCCCCAAGGTCTTGCAGGCGGGCAACTACGCGGCGATGCCCGCTCAGCTTCAGAATCTGGCCAACATCCAGTGTGAAAACTGCCACGGGCCCGGTAGCCGGCATCCGGGTTCGCCATCCATCAGCCTGGATGTGAAGGTCTGCGCCAGTTGCCACCAGGACGGCACCCACCACGTCTACCCCGAGCAGTGGGAGAGTTCCCCGCACTCGGGAGGGTATGAGAGCATCGCCGCGTCAGAGGGCAACAGTGCCAGCTGCGCGCGATGCCATTCACCCGCTGGCTTTATCAGCGTCGCGACGAACCAGGTCGCTGCCGCCATCACCAACGCGGCGGGCCTGACCGCCGTGGCCTTTGGCACGGGACCGTTGAGTTGCCAGGTCTGCCACGACCCACACAGCACATTTGGGGACACCACGGGAAACCGGCATCAGTTGCGGATCTATGACACCGTCCAACTGGGCAACCCGCTCTTGACGAACAGCCCGACGGTCTACGTTGGCCTCGGCGACAGCCTGACCACGGCGAATCTGCGGTTAACCAACAGCACCATCACCGTGACCAATGCGGGTCTATCCGCGGCTTGCATGGTCTGCCACAATGCGCGCGAATGGCCGACGCAAATTCAGGTCAGCGGCTCCAGCAGCGGTAAGATGTACTACCAAACGACGACACCGGACATGAGCACCGCGGGCGAAATCTTCGCCGGCCTGGGTGCCAACGACTATGGCCAGACGATGGGGAATTCCTTCCACACGTACCTGGCGAGCTGCCAAACCTGCCATATGTACACACTCAAGGCGGGTGACACGATCCTCGTCAATGGCGCGCCGGTTCAGATTACAACAGCCAACCTTGGCACCTACGCGGATGTGTTGGGCTCCCACACGTTTGAGATGACGTACCAATATGTGGGCACGAATGGCGCAACCAACCTGGTGGAGAACATTGCCGCGTGCAACCAGTGCCACGCAAGCTTCCAGCCGGTGGTCAGTTCTTTCGACTACCAGGCGGCCGACTTCCAAAATTATGACGGCAATACGAATGGCGCGATCGAAGGCATCCAGACGCAAACGCAGGGACTGCTGAATGATCTGGGGACCCTGATGTACGCGACGGGTCTCTCCAATACCATCGCCCACGGAGACACGGTTTATTTCGGCGGCGGCTATTCCACCACCAGTGCGGCGTTGGCGGCAGCGCAACACAGGGCCGCCTGGAATTGGAATCTGGAGTATTTCGAAGGCAGCATGGGCGTGCACAACTCGCAGTTCACCATCCGCCTGTTGCAATCGACCTACACCGATCTGAGCACGAACTATTACGGTAACCCGACCAAGACGTTCCTGAACGCCTACCCGAACGCCGTCCTCCGGTAGGAGTGGGCGCGATGGCGATGGTTCTGAGACGGGCGGGGGCTCCGGGGGCGCATGGTCGTCGAAGGCTGCCGCCCAACCATTCGCAGGCAGGCGAAGATTGGTAACAGAGGTGATCCTTGAATAGCCCACGATCCTCAACCACGGTAACAGTCGCAGCCATCGGCGGCGCCGCGTTGGGCGCATTGATCATCTCCTGCGCGACGGTGGATCGGGTGGTCCTCGCCCCGCCGATGATTCCGGGCGCCAAGTACGTCGGCATGGACCAATGCGCTTTGTGCCACGAGAAGGAAGTGAAGAACTTCAAGCTCACGGAGCACGCGCGCATCCAGATTCCGGGTGAGGGACCGCGGGTCGAGGGTGAAGGTTGCGAGAGTTGCCATGGTCCCGGGAGTTTGCACGTGGATTCGGGCGGGGATCGCAAGCTGATCGTCAACCCCGGCAAGAGTCCGGAGGCGTGTTTCCAATGTCATCTCGATAAGAACGCCGAATTCAGCCTCCAATACCATCATCCGGTCAAGGAAGGACGGATGAGTTGCGTCTCCTGTCACGATCCGCATGGTGAAGACATTCTCAAGCCGAAGGGGATGCTGGTTGGCCGCGTGAACGAGGACTGTGCGCAATGCCATCGCGAGCAGGCGCGGCCGCACGTGTACGAGCATGAGGCGATGCGCGAAGGGTGTACCGCCTGCCACAACGTGCACGGCTCGATCAACCCGAAGATGTTGACCGAGCGCGACAATAATCTGTGCCTGAAGTGCCACGCGCAGGTGGCTTCGCCCACCCTGCCCGGGGTCGTGTCGATCGGGAACATGCCGCACGCCGGGTTTGGGCCCACCAGCTTCCTGGAGCAGGGCACCTGTTTCAGCGCGGGTTGCCACACGGCCGTTCACGGTTCGGACATCAACTCGCACCTGCGGTATTGATGGAGCCATGGCGATGAAACACACCCTCTTCAAAGCGCTCTTCGTCGCCGTCCCCATGGGACTGATGGCGCTCACAGCGGTGCGGGGCGATGATTCGCAAACCAATTCGCCGATCCAGTTGTCCGGCACGCCGGAAGTGACGTATGCGAAGGTGTCCGGCAACGCCCAGAAATTCCGCGAAGACGTGGGGATCAAGGAAGGTTGGAATGGTGGCGTCGAGGACGGAACGCTGCATTACGATCTCAACAAGGACACGACGCTCGATGGCGAAGGCCGGTTCATCATTGATGAGCATGACTACAAGTTCCAGTTACAGTTGACGAAACGGGATTTCGGGTTTGTTCGGGCCGGGTACACCGAATACCGCGAGTACTACGACAACCAGGGGGGCTTCTACGGGCCGTTCACGCCGTCGTCATTTCGGCTGGATCAGGATCTGCGGGTCGATAATAGCGATGTCTTCTTCGAGGCCGGACTGACCTTGCCCAATCTTCCCAAGGTCACCGTCGGCTATGAGCGACAATCGCGCGATGGTGACGAATCATTGGTCGAGTGGGGGGGCGTCACCCAGGGCGCGAACACGCGCAACATTTATCCCTCGTCCGACGGCATCAAAGAACACACCGATATCGTCAAGTTGAGCGTGGAGTATGACATTAGCAAGGTCCATCTGCTGGACGACTTCCGCTATGAACATTTCAGCAGCGATGACACGGTGGATGACGCGTCGATAGACCTCGGTTCCAGCCAAACGGTGACGGTCCACGAGGATTACCATCAGGATGCCTTCTACAATACATTCCACATGGACTGCCATGTAAACGACAAGGTGTATTGGTCACTCGGCTATCTGCACAGCTCGCTTTCCGGTAACGGCGACATGCAGGTGGTCGCACCAGCGCCGTTTGGGCCGTTCGACATCAGCGGGACGGCCAACGGGATCGGGAACAATTTGGATTCGGACGTGGTCAACCTGAATGGGATGTTGGGGCCGTTCAAGGGCCTCGTCTTCTACGCCGGATTGCAGGCGGAAAAGACGGACACGCACGGCTTCTCCGACGCGCTTCTCATGCAAGGCACGTCGGCGGCCACGACCAACGTAGTTCGTTCATCCGAGGACACCAAGAGCGTCTCGGAAACGCTCGGCATGCGCTATACGAAGATCCCGTATACCACCCTCTATGCCGAGGGCCAATGGAATGAGGAGCAAATCGATTTGGACCAGGCGGAGACGCAGGACGGCGCTTCCAGCCTCGCCCTCGACTCAAACGAGACGACCTTGCGACAGGATTACCGTGTGGGGTTCAACACCGCGCCGCTCTCCCGCGTGACGCTGGCCGGCAGTTATCGACATTACATCGATCACGATGACTACGACTACCCCACCGACACGGTTGTGGGCTATCCCGGATTCATCACCGCGCAGGATTTCACCACCGACGAAGTCATGACCAAACTGACCTTGCGCCCGTGCTCGCGGTTCAGCGTGGCGTTCACCTACCAACTCGTCTCCACCGACACCCGCACCAGCACGGAAGCCATTCCGGTGATCACGCCCGGCGGCACGCTCCAGTCGGGTGATTACGATTTGAATATCTACAGCGTGAGCGCCACGGTCACGCCGCTATCCCGATGGTATCTGACCGGCTACTTCTCGTTGCAGGACACGCGGACGAGTACGCCCGCCGATCAAAACCCCGCCGTCCAGACGTACCGGGGCAACGTGTATACGGTCATGGCGACAACCGGCTACGCGCTCGACAACAAAACCGATCTCACGCTCGAATACAGCTATTCGCGTTCCGACAACTTCGCCAACAATGACGCCGCCGGTCTGCCGCTGGGATTGAATTTCCAACGCCACGCGGTCCAGGCCAGCGTCAGTCGCAAGATTAACAAGAACGTGGTTGCCCATCTGCGCTACGCGTTCTACTCCTACGACGAGTCCAGCACCGGCGGTTTCAACAACTACATCGCGAACCTTGTCAGCGCCAGTTGCAGCGTCCGCTTCTAGCGCCGGACGAGGGGGAAAACAGCGGTCAACCCTGAAGCAAGTGTGCCAAGCCGACAACTTGTCGACATGGCCCGCGCCGCCTTGCCAAAATGTCAGGTTCTCGACACCCCGGCCGAATCGTGCGTTCCTACATATTCTATTGCAACGCAGCCGGTTAAAACCTCACCTCGTCATGCTGGCACCGCCAGTGCTAAACCATTCAGCGGTCATGGTCGCAGAAACCAAAAACCACAACGAGCTGAGGCTTCTCTTTTGGGAGACGACGGCAGGCTGCAATCTGGAGTGCATTCATTGTCGCCGTCTCGACGTGAGCCGGCAGCTCATGAAAAACGACCTCACCACCGAGGAAGCGCTGTTGTTCGTCCGCGCACTGGCAGCGTTTGCCAAACCCATCCTCGTTCTATCCGGCGGCGAACCACTTTTCCGCCCCGATATTTTCCAGATCGCGGCGCACGCGCGCGACAAGGGATTGACGGTCGCACTGGCGACCAACGGTACGCTCATCGACGAACGCATGGCCCAGGCGATCGTGGACAGCGGAATCCAGCGCGTCGCGATCAGCATCGACGGCGCCGACGAAACCACACACGACAGTTTTCGTCGCCAACCCGGCTCGCTGGCGGCGGCGGTGAAAGGTTTTCGGCACCTGCGCCGCCTCGGGATGAGCATGCAGATCAACTGCACGGTCACCCGTCACAATGTGCAGCAGATCGAGACACTCTACGCCACGGCCCAGGAACTCGGCGCGGACGCGTTGCACCTGTTCATGCTGGTCCCCGTCGGCTGCGGGGTGCAAATTGCCGAGTCGAACATGCTGCCCGCCGAGGAATACGAGCGCGTGCTCAATTGGATGTATGACAAGAGCAAGGAACGCGCTCTTCATCTCAAGGCGACATGCGCACCCCATTACTTCCGCGTCATGCGCCAGCGGGCCGCAGCGGAGCATGTGCCTATCGAGGCCACGCACAGCCACGGCAAACCCGAACACGGGCAGGCTCGTGGCAATGGTCACGGTCATCCGGGAGGCCCGGGGCATGGTGGCGGTCCGAAGATGGCCGCGATGACGAAGGGCTGCCTGGCGGGCAGCGCCATATGCTTCGTGTCGCACACAGGCGAGGTGTTCCCGTGCGGCTATCTGCCCGTTAGCGCGGGCAATGTGAAACGCCAGCCGATGCAAGACATTTGGGAGCACTCGGAAGTATTCAGTCGCTTGCGCGATGTCGAACAACTCGAAGGCAAGTGCGGGCTGTGCGAATTCAAGAAAGTGTGCCTCGGCTGCCGTGCCCGGGCGTTTTACGCGACACGCGGCAATTACATGGCGGAAGAGCCACACTGCATTTACGAGCCGCGACGGATGAGGAAGCAGGAGATTTTGGACGAAGCCTTGTAGCACGACAACATCAGGAGGATGCGTCATGGTCAACATTACCAAGCTCTACTGTGGTGAAGAGCAGCCCGCCGATGGGTTGCGATATGGTCATGGCCACGGCGCTCCGAAATCCGCTGCGGAACGCCGGCCAATTGTCGTTTGGAACGTCACGCGCACATGCAACCTGCGTTGCGTGCATTGTTACTCGGACAGCTACGCGCAGAAGTATCCCGGCGAACTGACTCACGACGAAGCGCTGCGGGTGATCGACAACCTCGCGGCGTTTCAGGTGCCGGCCGTCTTGTTTTCCGGTGGTGAACCGCTCATCCGGCCTGATTTGTTCGATCTCATGGGCTATGCCGTCGGCAAGGGACTCCGACTCACCCTGTCGACCAATGGCACACTGCTGGATGAAGCGGCCGCGAAGAAACTCAAGGAGCTTGGCACTACGTATGTCGGCATCTCGCTCGATGGCATTGGCGAGACCAACGATATATTCCGCGGCAAGAAGGGCGCATTCGACGGAGCGGTGCGCGGGATGCGCAACTGCCGTGCAGTCGACCAGAAGGTCGGGTTGCGCCTGACGCTCACACGACGCAATTGCATGGATCTGCACGACATTTTCAATTTCATCGAGGCCGAGGGCATCCAGCGCGCCTGCTTTTACCATCTCGTGTACTCGGGTCGCGGCAACGCCGCCGACGAGTTGACACCGGCGGAGATTCGGCGCGCGATGGACATCATCCTTGATCGCACCATGTCGTTTCATCAGCGAGGGTTGAAGAAGGAAATTCTGACGGTCGACAACCACGCGGACAACGCCTACGTCTACCTGAAGTTGTGCGAGCGCGACGCCGAACGCGCCGAGCGGGTCCACAAATTGATGAAGTGGAATGGCGGCGGCGCGAACTCCTCGGGCATCGGGATCGCCAATATCGATACGCAAGGCAACGTCCATCCCGACCAGTTCTGGCAAGCGGCCACGCTGGGGAATGTGAAACAGCGGCCGTTCAGCCAGATTTGGTCCGACAACTCGATCCCGCTCCTGGCGAAATTGCGGAACCGGTTGCCGCTACTCAAGGGGCGGTGCGCGGTGTGTCGGTTTCAGGACATTTGCGGCGGGAGCTTCCGCGTACGCGCGGCGCAGGTGTGTGGCGATCCGTGGGCGTCCGACCCGGCGTGCTACTTGACCAACGAGGAAATCGGTGTTGCCGAGGCGACAGCGCTGACCGCCTGATGGGGCGGCAGAGGGTTTGATTTATGAAAGTCGGGACAGAAACAAAGACCAACCTGTTGCAGTACCAGCAGGCGCTGGCGCTCGGGGAAGTGCCGCGTTACACCGCGGGTTTACAGGTGCGCCTGTCGGGCGGGGAACGGGTGTACATCGCGCTCTCGGCATTCGAACTCGCGCTCTATTTCGAGAATGACGTGGCGTTGCACTACGACCTCGAGGGACGGCTGACGAAGGTTGCCAAACCCGATCATCATCGGCGTCGGGGCTTGTCGCACCAAGTGCTGGTGACGCACCGTCGCTCCGTCCAGCAGGGAGGCGGCATCGAACGCCGCGTTCTCCCCGCGGAAGACGCCGATGCGCTGGTGACGGGAGCCCACGAGAAGGTCGTCCACGTGCTGAACGAATTCCGGGGGAACTCGATCACGTTGGAATACGCGAAACCGGGACCCGGGCAGGCGCTGGTGGAGATCCTGCCGTTGTTGGAACACGCCGCGAATTTTGACCAGCGCGCCGCGCGCCGCGATGCCGAACGGTTTCACTCGATTTACGGTCGCGTCGCCGTGCTTCCGCCCGACCAATACAACGCGCTCGTGCTCCAGGCGACGGAAGGGTGCGCGTATTCTTGCTGCCTGTTCTGCGAGTTGTATCGCGATGTGTTCTATGGGCGAAAGAGTCCCGACCAGTTTGCCGAACACGTCAGGGACGCGATTGCGTACCATGGGAAAGCGTTACGGGGACGGCGGTCCATTTTTCTGGGCGAGGCCAACGCGCTCAGCCTGCCGCACGAGGATTTGGTGAGCATGTTTCGGGTGCTCCACGAGCATTTCGAGCTTCCACCGGCCGGCGAAGAGCATGTCCCCGCCAGTTGGTGGCTGGGTCACGCGACGCGGTTCGACGGCGTGAGCACGTTCCTCGATGCGTTCATGGGGCCCCGCCGCACCACGGCCGACTTTGAAGAATTACGCAAGCTTGGCCTGCGCCGGGTCTACATCGGTTTGGAATCGGGTGACGACGACCTGCTGAAGTGGTTGTGCAAACCGGCCACAAGCGATGGCATCAGGCAATGCGTGACGAGCCTGAAGACGGCCGGGCTGACCGTGGGAGTGATCGCGTTGTTGGGCGCTGGCGGCCACGAATTTGCCGAAGCCCACGTGCGGGAGACGGCGCGGTTGATCAACAACCTGCCGCTGGGCCGCGACGATTTCATCTATTTCTCGCCCCTGGTGACGTACCCAAACAGCCGGTACACCGAACAAACCAGTGCGCTGCAGATCGAGGCGTTATCCACAGCGCAGATGCGCGAGCAGGAACACGCCATCCGCGAGGCCCTTCAATTTGACGAACAACGCGGTCGGCCGCACCTCGGCCGTTACGAACTGGAAACTTTCGCCTACTGACGACCATGTGCAGCCACGAAAACAACGTTGCCAGTTCCTTGGACAGATTTCAGATTCCGTTCACTCCCGCGCGTGGCATTGTGATCGCGGAGAGTCAACGAACGGTCCTCGCGCCAACCTATTCGGCTGCCCCGGGCGCAACGCCTGGGGGGTGGACCCAAACGATAGGGTTGGCGCACGATTTCCTGACGGCGCAATGCGGCCAGTGCATGGGGTTGACTGGCAAGGCGGTGTTGCGACGAGCCTCGGGCTCGGTTGCGACACGATGGCGACCATGACGACGAGATCAATCACACCGGCCAAACCGGCCACCGAGCCCGCCAGGGGCCGGTGCGGTTTGAACGAACTGCCGTCCGGCTCGCGGGCCGTCGTCCAGCACATCGAACCCGCCGGAGAGGCGATGCAACGATTGATGGCAATGGGGCTGTGTGTCGGACGCGAACTCGAAGTTGTCCGCCAGGGCAACCCACTCATCCTCCGGCTGCTGGGGGCGCGCATCGGGGTGTCGGGTCGGCTGGCGCGACACGTGGTCGTGGAACGGAGCGCATGAGTGTCACGGCGTCATGCTGTTCGTCGGCGGAAGTCGTGTCGCGGGACACGTACAGGCTCGTCCTGGCGGGCAACCCGAACGGTGGAAAGACCACGCTGTTCAACGCCCTGACAGGATTGCGCGCACAGACGGCAAATTATCCCGGCACCACCGTTGAGCGGCGCGTCGGCCACTTTTCGGTGCGGGATGAAACCATCGAGATCATTGATTTGCCCGGGTGCTACGATCTCCAAGCGCTATCGGAGGAAGAACGCGTCGCCGTGGACGTGATCACCGGCCGATCTCCGAAGACGGGCCAGCCGGACGGGGCGATTGTGGTGGCCGACGCGATGAACCTGAGTCGGAGCCTGTTTCTCGTCAGTCAGATTATCGAGATGAAACTTCCGGTGGTGGTCGCCCTCAACATGATGGATCTCGCCGAGGCGGCGGGCGTCCGCATCGACGCCGCGAAACTGGCGCGGGCACTCGGTTGCCCGGTGATTCCGCTGATCGCGCGCAGCGGTCGCGGGCTTGGCGAACTGCGCCACGCCATCGAACACCTGAAGACTGCGCCGGCGCCGGCGTTGGCGATGTGCGCCGCGTGCGGTGGTTGCCGGTTCAAGAACCGCTACGCGTGGACGGACGCGATCGTCGGCCACTGCGTGGAGCATTCCCCGCGGGAGACGCACCCGTGGACAGAGCGCCTGGACGCCGTGTTGACGCATCCCGTGATCGGGGTGCTGGTGTTTTTCGGCGTGATGCTGGGGGTGTTCTTCCTGATTTTCCGCATCGCGCAGATCCCGATGGACTTGATCGACGCGATATTCAGCAATCTCGGATCGCGGATGGAACAACACATGGCGGCGGGCGACTTACGCAGCTTGCTCGTGAAGGGAGGCATTGGCGGCCTGGGTGGGATGCTGGTGTTTCTGCCGCAGATTTGCATTCTGTTCTTCTGTCTCTCGTTGCTGGAGGATACCGGCTATCTGGCGCGCGCGGCATTTGTGATGGACCGGCTCATGCGCGGCGTGGGCCTGCCCGGCAAGGCGTTTGTACCGTTGCTGTCGGCGCATGCCTGCGCCATTCCGGCGATCATGGCCAGCCGCGTCATTGAAGACAAACGGGACCGGTTGGTAACAATTCTCGTCCTGCCGCTCGTGTCCTGCTCCGCGCGGATCCCCGTGTACAGCATGCTCGCGGCCCTGCTGTTTGCGCACGACGCGTGGAAGGCGGCGCTCGTGTTTAGTGGCGCGTACGTGTTGGGCCTCGCTGCGGCGATTGTGGCGGCGTTGGCGTTGAAACACACGATCTTGAAGGGCGAAACGCATCCCCTGGTGCTGGAGTTGCCAAGTTACAAGTTACCGAGCTTGCGGACGGCGGTTCTGCTGATGCTGGATCGGGCGTGGGTCTTTATCCGGAAAGCCGGGACGGTGATTTTGTTGATTTCCATCGCGTTGTGGGCGCTGGCGACCTATCCCAAGAGCGCGCCGCCCCCCGAAGCCGTCGCCTTGCAGGAACAGGCCGCGAAACTGGCCGGGCCGTCCGCCGACGCATTGCGGGAACAAGCGGGCCGACTCATCAGTCATTCCGCGCTGGCGAACTCGGCGGCGGGCCGTCTCGGTCGTTGGATCGAGCCCGCCATCCGCCCGCTGGGGTTCGATTGGCAAATTGGGATCGGCATCGTCAGCTCCTTCGCCGCGCGCGAAGTCGTGGTCTCGACGCTGGCCGTTGTGTACGGCGTGGGCGAAGACGCCGCCGAGAAGAACCCGGAATCGCTCTACGATTCCCTGCGGCGCGCCCAGCGAACCAACGGTACCAAAGTGTTCACGACCGCCACCTGCGCGAGCCTGTTGGTGTTCTACGTCCTCGCGATGCAATGTCTGGCGACGCAAGCCATCACGCGCCGTGAAACCAACAGTCTCAAATGGCCCGTCTTTCAACTCGGGTACATGACGGTACTGGCCTACGTCGCTTCGCTGCTTGTCTTTCAGGGGCTGCGGGCGTTTGGGGTGTCGTAGCCTGGCAATTGGCGCATCCGCTTCAACCCCATCAGCACGACTCTTCGGCCATCGGGCCTCGACAGCCCACACCCTTAGTCGACTTTCGACCGGTAGCACCAGGCTGAGATGCGCGCATGTCAATCCGCGGTCTGATGAAAAGCCTTCGCGACAGAGTCATCGCAATCTTTGCAGAGGCTCCTCGTCCTCCGAGTCGCCGACTTCCAAGTTGCGAGGGTCCATTATGAGCTGGCCGTACGAAATTGTGCGATCGTGTGGACGCGGATCTCGGGGACGTGCAAATAGGGGTCGTATTTCAACTCATTGGAAACATAATCGTAGCGGGCATCCTTATCGCCCGGCTTCACCAACAGCAATTTCTGGTGCCTTATGAGATGTGATAGCTATTCCTTCTGAGCGACTGGAATTACATACAACCTCGTATGGGGACTTCCCCTACCGCACATCTCCTGTGCGAACATTTTTGGACGGGGCAGGCGTTTTCGCGACCTGAACCATGCGGTCTCTCGTGGGCCATCCCTAGGTAGTTTCCAGTATGGTCGCAGGCATGGAAGATGCGCACGATTCAGCAGAAATGCGCTCCGAAGTTTCTCTGTGGAAGTGTAACGCAGGGTCAGATTTCCGCGGCCTGCCAGCTGTGTCTTTGTCGCAGCCTTGCCTAAGCACGGAAAGGTAAAATCACATGAAGACTCGGCTCAAGCGGCGCGGTTGGTTCCTAGCGACCCAACTATTGAGCACGTTGTTACTGGCAACAATCACCGTACGCGCCGATTCAACAGCCGATACCAACTCCATCCAATCCCTGAAGCGAATGAACCTCGACGATCTGATGAACGTCGAAGTTACCTCGGTTTCGAAGAAAGAGGAGAAGCTTTCCGAAGCGCCGGCCGCGGTGTACGTGCTTACCCAAGAGGAAATCCACCGATCCGGGGCCACGAGCATTCCGGAAGCCCTGCGGTTGGTGCCTGGTTTGGATGTGGCGCGCATCGATGCCCACACGTGGGCGATCAGCTCACGCGGGTTCAATGGTGAATTCGCCAACAAGCTGCTCGTGCTGATTGACGGGCGCAGCGTGTACACGCCGCTGTTCTCGGGCGTGTTTTGGGACGTGCAGAATCCGATGCTGGAGGATGTGGATCGCATTGAGGTGATCCGCGGTCCCGGGGCAACGCTCTGGGGCGCCAACGCGGTCAACGGCGTGATTAATATCATTACCAAGAGCGCCAAAGACACACAGGGTTGGCTCTTCAGCGGCGGCGGCGGCAATTTGGACCGAGGCTTTGGAGAGTTTCGCTACGGCGGCTCGCGTGGTGACGACCTGTCGTATCGGCTGTACGGCCAGTACCTTGACGACGCCGATTCCGAGTTGTTGGGTGGCGGCAATGGCCGCGACGACTGGCAGCAGGGCCGCGGTGGGTTCCGGGTGGACTGGCAACCGTCTCGCGATAACCTGTTGACCGTCCAGGGAGATGCCTACGATGGCAACGAGGGCCAGGTCTATAGCCTTCCCACAGTCACTCCGCCCTACACGCAACAATTGACCCGGGACACCGGCATTTCCGGCGGCGACGTGCTTGGACATTGGACGCATACGCTGGCGAATGGATCGGAGATCAAACTGCAGACATACTATGACAAGACCGTGCGTGATACGGTGATTGTCGGAGACAACCTCAACACGTTCGACGTCGATTTGCAGTATGACCGGCATCTCGGCTCGCGGCAGGAGGTGATCGCGGGCTTGGGCTACCGGCTGGAGGATGAAGCCATCAAGACTACTCCCACCATCATGCTCAATCCCAACCATACCGACTACCAATTGTTCAGCGGTTTCGTGCAGGATGAAGTGACCTTGATACCGGAACGGTTGAAACTGACCTTGGGTACGAAGGTCGAGCACAATGATTTCACAGGGTTTGAAGTGGAACCCAGCGGGCGGATCTCGTGGACGCCGACGATCCATCAAACCGTCTGGGCGGCGGTTTCCCGCGCGGTCCGCACACCGGCGGAGTACGAACGCAATTCACGGATTGAATTCCAAACAATTCCGCCGGGAGAGCTGTTCCCGGGTTCTCCACCGACGGTGGTAACGGCCGAAGGAGACAGCGCTTTCAATTCGGAGGACCTGATTGCGTACGAACTGGGGTATCGTGTGCGTCCTTGCGAACGGGTATCACTGGACTTTGCGACATTTTACAATGAGTATTCCCGGCTGGGGACAATCACGACCGGCACGCCGTTCGCCGGGACACCGCCGGATTTTCTGGTGGTTCCCGAAACCTTTGGAAACGATTCCTCCGCCCAGACCTACGGATTCGAGGCTGCGGGGAACTGGCAGATGCTCGATTGGTGGCGATGGCAGGCCACGTACACCTGGCTGCACATGCAGCTTCATGTTGACGATGCCAGCACCACGAGCGCGGAAGTCGAAAGTGAGACGGGCGCGAGCCCGCAACAGCAGTTCTCTGTGCGCTCGTCGATGGATTTACCCCATCAGGTCCAGTTGGACGCCACGCTGCGGTACGTGGACAGACTGATCATCACACCGGTGACCAGTAGCACCGTCCTGCATGTGCCCCAGTATTTCTCACTCGATCTCCGGCTGGCATGGAAGCCGAGGAAGGACATCGAGTTCTCGATCGTCGGCCAAGACCTGCTGAACAGTGAACATCTGGAGTTTGCCCCGACGCTGGCGACGCAGACAACGGAAGTTGGACGCAGTGTTTACGGCAAAGTTACCTGGACGTTTTAACCGATGATTCCACCGTGAATATGATTTTCACACAACACAGCCAATCGCCGCCGGCGCGACTCCCAAGCGGTTGGTTCATGGCGAGCCACCTGCTGGGCATCTTGTTACTGGCAACAACCGCCGTATGCGCTGATTCACCTGCGGATACCAACTCGATCCAATCCCTCAAGCGAATGAGCCTCGACGACCTGATGAACGTCGAAGTTACCTCGGTTTCGAAGAAAGAGGAGAAGCTTTCCGAAGCGCCGGCGGCCGTGTATGTGCTTACCCAGGATGATATCCATCGGTCTGGTGCCACGAGCATCCCGGAAGCTCTGCGGTTGGTGCCTGGCCTAGATGTGGCGCGCATCGACGCCCACACATGGGCGATCAGCTCACGCGGGTTCAATGATCAATATGCCGACAAATTGCTCGTGCTGATTGACGGGCGTAGCGTGTACTCGCCGCTGTTCTCGGGTGTGTTTTGGGACGTGCAGGATCCGATGCTGGAGGATGTGGACCGCATCGAGGTCATCCGGGGTCCCGGTGCCACGTTGTGGGGCGCCAACGCGGTCAACGGCGTGATCAACATCATTACCAAGAGCGCCAAAGACACACAGGGTTGGCTGTTCAGTGGCGGCGGCGGCAATTTGGACCGTGGCTTTGGAGAGTTTCGCTACGGCGGCTTGCGTGGTGACGATCTGTCGTATCGGCTGTACGGCAAGTACTTTGACGACGCCGATTCCGAGTTGTTGGGTGGCGGCAATGGCCGCGACGACTGGCAGCAGGGCCGCGGTGGGTTCCGGGTGGACTGGCAACCGTCTCGCGACAACCTGCTGACCGTGCAAGGAGATGCCTACGTTGGCACCGAGGGCCAGGTCAATAGCGAACCCACAATCACGCCGCCGTACGTGCAGCGATTGACCCAGGCCACCGACTTCTCCGGCGGCGACATACTCAGCCGCTGGACGCATACGCTGGCGAATGGGTCGGAGATCAAACTGCAGACGTACTATGACAAGACCCTGCGTGATACGGCGATTGCTGGGGACAACCTCAACACGTTCGACATCGATTTACAGTATGACCGCCACGTCGGGTCGCGGCAGGAGGTGATCGCGGGCTTGGGGTACCGGCTGGAGGATGAAGCCATCAAGAATACTCCCTATGTCGCGTTCAATCCCAACCATACCGACTATCAACTGTTCAGTGGCTTCGTTGATGATGAAGTGACCCTGCTACCGGACCGACTGAAACTGACGCTGGGCACCAAACTCGAGCACAATGATTTCACAGGATTTGAAGTGGAACCCAACGGGCGAATCTCGTGGACCCCGACGATCCATCAAACCGTCTGGGCGGCGGTTTCCCGCGCGGTCCGCACACCGGCGGAGTACGAACGCAATGGCCGCATCGAACTGGAAGCGATTCCGCCGGGAGGGGTGTTCCCGGGTTCTCCCCCGGCATTGGTAACGGTCGAAGGAGACCGCGCCTTCGATTCGGAGGATCTGATTGCATATGAACTCGGTTATCGGGTACGCCCCTGCGAGCGGGTATCGTTGGACTTCGCGACGTTTTATAATGACTACACCCACCTGGCCACCGACACGACCGGCACGCCGGTCGCCGGGACGCCGCCGGATTTTCTGGTGGTTCCCGAGCCCTTCGGAAACAATGCATCCGCCCAGACCTATGGACTCGAGGCCGCAGGCAATTGGCAGATGTTCGATTGGTGGCGGTGGCAGGCCACGTACACCTGGCTCCACATACTGCTTCACGTCGACGACCCAAGCATTACGAGCCCGGAACTCCAACGAGACGGAAGTCCGCAACAGCAGTTCTCCCTGCGCTCGTCGATGGATCTGCCTCACCAGATCCAATTTGACGCCACGCTACGTTACGTGGACAGGGTGACCGTCTGGTCGTGGACCAGCGAAACAAACCTGCATGTGCCCCAGTATTTCTCACTTGATCTACGGCTGGCGTGGAAGCCGAGAACGAATCTGGAATTCTCGGTTGTCGGCCAGGATTTGTTGAACGGCGAGCATTTGGAGTATGGCCCAACACTCCAGTCGCAGACAACGGAAGTCGGACGCAGCGTTTACGGCAAGGTGACCTGGACCTTTTAACCGATGATTCCACCGTGAATGTGATTCTCACACAACACAGCCAATCGCCAACCGCGCGATCAGGTCGACGGCCGGGCAGCCGCCGTCTTGCCGCGGTCGGGATGCTGGTCGTGGCGCTGCTGTTGGCGGTCAGCCCCGGCGTGGGACTTGCCGAATCTCCTAACTCACTGGAGTACAAGGTCAAAGGGGCGTTCTTGCTGAATTTTGCCAAGTTCACCAAATGGCCGGCGGACGAGGTTGCTGCCACCAATACCCCCATCACCATTGGCATTGTCGGGGAGGATCCCTTCGGGTCCGCCTTGGACCAGTTGGTCGCAGGCGAGACGATTGGGACCCGGCCGATTGTCGTGAAACGATTGGCGCCTTCGGACGATCTTTCCCCGTGCCAGATACTATTCATTCCAAAATCCACGGACGCGGCCAACGTGCTGAAACGTGTCGTGTCACCGGGCGTGCTGACCGTCGGAGAGTCGGACGACTTCCTGAACGCGGGCGGCGTTATCCGGTTGTTGATCGAGGACAAGAAAATCCGATTTGAGGTGAACATGGGCGCGGCCCAACGGGCGCACCTGACCATCAGCTCCCAGTTGTTGAAACTGGCCAAGACCGTCAAACCCTAAACCATGAATCGATCGTTCCAGAATCTTCCCATTAACCGCAAGCTGACGACGGTCATGATGTTGACCAGCAGCGCGGCGCTGTTGTTGTCCTGTGCGGGCTTTGTGGGTTACCAACTGCTCAGTTGCATTCAGAACGAAAAGCAGAATCTGGCGACCTTGGGGGACGTCATTGCCGCGAATTCCACGGCGGCGCTGTCCTTCCATGACCAAAACTCGGCAGAGGAAACTCTCCGTGGTCTGAAGGCCGAGCCGAGCATCCTGAGTGCCTGTCTGTATACGCAGGATGGGACCCTGTTTGCCACCTATGCGCGGGACGGCAGCGCTCAATCCTGCCCCGCGACAGTTTCGCTCGGCGGTTCGGCAACATTCGAATACCGTCGCCTGACGCTGTCGCGAAGTGTCGTGTTTGACGGACGGAGAATAGGGACGTTGTGCCTGCAGTCTGACCTCGCCCCGGAAGTTCTGGCGTATCTGAAACGGGCGGTGAGTATTCTGCTGTTTGTGATGGCGGGATCGTTGCTGGCGGCACTGTTTGTGTCTCGAAAACTGCAACACTTCATTTCTGATCCATTGCGCGGCCTTGTAACGGGCACGCAGGAGTTAGCCGGGGGCAATTTGAGCGTTCGCGTCGCCGCCGTGCGCTCCGACGAATTTGGGGAACTGGCCCACGCGTTCAACGAGATGGCCGGGTCGCTCCAGCAGTCGCATGCGGAGATTCTCGACTACCAGCAAACCCTGGAACAGCGCGTGAAGGATCGCACCATCGAGTTGGAGAAGGAAATCGCCGAGCGCAAGCAAGCGGAGCAGGCGCTCGCGGAGAGCAACGAGGTGTTCCGTTCGGCGATGCATTATTCCGCCATCGGCATGGCGTTGGTGTCGCCAGATGGTCGCTGGCTGGAAGTGAACCGGGTCCTTTGCCGGATCGTCGGTTATACCCGTGAAGAACTCCTGGCGACCACGTTCCAGGCCATCACCCACCCCGATGACCTGGAGGCCGACCTGGATTACGTCCGGCAGATGCTGGCACGAACGATTGAGAACTACCAGATGGAGAAGCGATATGTTCACAAGGACGGGCGCATTGTCTGGGCGCTGCTCAATGTCGCGCTGATCTGGCGGAATGACGGATCGCCGCGCCACTTCATTTCGCAGATCGAAGACATCACCGAGCGCAAGCGCGTAGAGGAACAACTTTTGGTACAGACCAAGGCGATGGAAGCAGCGGCCTTTGCCATTGTCATTACCGACTCTGACGGGACGATTAGTTGGGTCAACCGCGCGTTCACCAAGCTCACGGGTTACACACGCGAGGAGACCGTCGGACAAAACCCGCGCGTACTGAAATCAGGCGAACATGACCCATCATTTTATCGGAATATGTGGGGGGTGATTTCCTCTGGGAAGGTTTGGGCCGGTGAATTGACCAACCGCCGTAAGGACGGGACTTGTTACAACGAAGAGATGGCCATCACGCCAGTGCTCGGTATGGGTGGGAAAATTGCGCACTACATCGCCATCAAACAGGACATCACCGAACGCAAGCGGGTGGCGGCGGAGTTGGAGAATATGCACAAGCAACTGGTGGACGTCTCCCGACAGGCCGGGATGGCGGAAGTAGCCACCAATGTCCTCCATAACGTTGGCAATGTGCTCAACAGCGTCAATGTCTCCACGGCTCTGGTCTCCGACAAGATTCGAGAATCCAAGGTGTCAAGTCTGGCAAAAGTTGTGGCGTTGATGCGCGCGCATCAGGATGACCTGGCGGCTTTCCTCACCCAAGACCCGAAAGGCGTGCAGTTGTGTGACTACCTGGACAACCTGGCTCAATACCTGGGCAAAGAACAAACAGGGACCCTCAAAGAACTCGAATCGCTCAATGCCAATGTCGAACACATCAAGGAAATCGTGACCATGCAGCAAAGCTATGCGCGAGCATCCGGCATCGTGGACACATTGCCGATTGTGGATTTGGTGGAGGACGCACTCCGCATGAATAACGGCGCGCTTGCGCGCCACGAGGTGCAGGTGATCCGTGAGTATACAGCCACGCCGTCGGTTCCTGTGGACAAGCACAAAGTATTGCAGATCCTGGTTAATCTGGTGCGAAATGCCAAGTACGCCCTGGATGACGGTGGGCGAAAAGACAAGCTGTTGACTGTTCGCGTGGCGACCGACAGCGACGGTTTTGTGAAGATCCTCGTAATTGACAACGGCGTGGGAATACCGCGGGAGAATCTGACACGGATCTTCTCGCATGGATTCACAACGCGAAAAAACGGACACGGGTTTGGCCTGCACAGCGGCGCCCTCGCGGCGAAGGAGATGGGCGGGAGCTTGAGCGCGCACAGCGACGGCCTCGGCACCGGCGCCACCTTCACCCTCGAACTCCCCTGCGCCCCCGGCGAAACCAACTGATGAAAACCAATGCCCCTCTGCAAATCCGGCGCGGCAGTTCCACCGCCACCGAAGCCCACATCGCCGTAGCCGAAATCCGGCATCTCATACGCCAAGATCAGACGCAACTGATCTTGTTCTTTTGCTCCGCAGCCTACGATCTCGCCAAACTCGCGACGGAATTGCGGACCGCCTTCGGCCCCATTCCGACCATTGGCTGCACCGCCGCCGGACAACTGGGGCTGGACGGCTATGCCAAGGGCGGCCTCACGGCCATCAGCCTGGCTGGGGACCTTACCGCACACCCCTTCGCGGTGGATCTTGCCACCGCCGAAAGCACCGTACAGAGCATAGCTGACGAAACCAAGCGAATGATCGAGGCTCATCGGGATCAGCGTCCATTCGGACTACTGCTGGTGGACGGATTGTCCCTGATGGAAGAACAACTCGCCTCGCTGCTTTATCGGCATTTGCCGTCCGTACCCATTGTGGGCGGTTCGGCGGGTGACGACTTGAACTTCAAGCAAACCCACGTCTATGTACATGGCGCGTTCCGCACCCATGCCGCTGTTTTCACGCTTTTCCTTACGCGCCTCCCGTTTCGGACGATCAAGTTTGCGCACTTCGTGCCCACGAGCGACACGCTGGTCGTCACCCATTCCGACCCGGACAAACGCGTGGTCTATGAGATCAACGGCGAACCCGCCGCCCAGGTGTACGCCAACCTGATCGGCGTACCCGTGGACAAACTGGATGCGCCGACTTTTTCCATGAACCCGCTCGTATTCGAGATGGGCGGGGAGCAATACGTGCGCTCCATCATCCGCGCCAATCCCGATCAAAGCCTCAGTTTGTTTTGTGCCATTGAGAACGGCATGGTTCTCAGCCTTGGGCGCGGAGTGGATCCGCCCGCGACGGCGCTGGCCGCGTTCCAACGAGTGCAGGACGAAATCGGGGAGCCCGCGCTGGTGATCGGATGCGACTGCGTTTTGCGCCGCCTGGAATTTGAGAATCGCGGCCTGCTGGACACGATGAGCGGCATTATGAAACACAACCAGGTCATCGGATTCAGCACTTACGGAGAACAATGTGACGGCTTGCACGTGAACCAAACCTTCACGGGCCTTGCCATCGGCAATGAGTATGCACACGCTTGAACCAGTGGCCTCCGCCGAGACCGTGGCCGACCTGACCGCCCGCCTTGCGCTGGCGGAGCGGGTTCTGGTTGCGCGGGACAAGACCATTCAGGCGCTTGTAACCCGCGAGAAGGACCGCGCGGCGAAGCGATCTTCAACCTTCGCGGTCATGGAGGAAAATGCCGCGCTTCAGCAGGTGGTGGCGCGCAAGACACTGGAACTGGAGGCGCGGAACCGCGATCTGCAGCAAACCACCAACGCCCTCCGCGCCAGCGAGGTGCGGTATCGCAGTCTTTTCGATAACGCCGCTGAAGCCGTTTGGCTGTTGACGGATACTTTTCTCGACTGCAACGAGAGCGCCTGTGAGTTATGGGGGTGCAACCGAGAGGACATTATTGGGCACTCGCCCGCCGAGTTCTCACCACCGATGCAGCCCGACGGCAAAGATTCGGCTCAAGCCGCCAAGGAACGAACCCATGCGGCGCTTGCGGGCCAGCCCCAACTCTTTTATTGGCAACACAAGCGTAAGGATGGCACTCTTGTCGATACCGAAATCTCGCTCACGGATCTCACTATTGGAGAACAACGCCTGATTCTCGCCATGGGTCGCGACATTACCGAGCGCAGGCGAACACAAGCACAGATGGAGAACCTGCAGAAACAACTCCTGGATACTTCGCGTAATGCAGGCATGGCCGAGGTGGCCACCAATGTCCTCCATAACGTCGGCAACGTCCTTAACAGTGTCAACGTCTCGGCTACCCTCGTGGTTGACATCGTGAAGAAGTCCAAGATTTCCAGCTTGGCTAAAATCGTCGGTTTGTTACGAGAACACGAGCAGGAACTCGGGACGTTTGTCACTTCCGACCCAAGGGGCAAACAACTGCCGACTTATCTGGCCCAACTTTCAGAACAACTGCTGATCGACCAAAAGGCGACTATCCGGGAGTTGGATTCACTCCGCAGGAACATCGATCACATCAAGGAGATTGTGGCGATGCAGCAGAACTTCGCGAGGCTCGGCGGGCTGAAGGAAATGATCAGCGTGGTAAATCTGGTGGAAGACAGCATACGCCTGAATGAGGGTGCTTTGAGTCGCCAGCGCGTGGAGGTCATTCGCGAATTTGAAACTGTGCCGCCCATAAACGTCGAGAAGCACAAGATCCTGCAAATCCTGGTGAACCTGCTGCGCAACGCCAAACACGCGTGCCAGGAAACGGATCGTGCGGACAAACGACTGACGGTGCGCGTGGCCAACGGTGACGGCCGGATCAAGATATCCGTGAGTGATAACGGAATTGGGATTCCACCGGAGAATCTGACACGCATCTTCGAACACGGGTTTACGACGCGGAAAGAAGGACACGGGTTTGGCTTACACAGCAGCGCGCTCGCGGCGAAGGAGATGGGCGGGAGCTTGAGCGCGCACAGCGACGGTCCGGGTCGAGGGGCAACGTTTACGCTGTCCCTGCCATTGCAACAGGAGCACAAGGAGCTATGAATAATCAAGATTCCAATACGAACTACCGAATTTTGGTGATCGACGACAATCGCGCGATTCACGAAGATTTTCGGAAAATCCTTTGCCCACCCTCCGCCGACACAACGGCGCTGGGTGAGACAGAGGCAAAACTGTTTGACGAACCGATTCGTGCCCGCCAATCAGCAGTCTTCGACATCGATTCTGCCTATCAAGGCCAGGAGGGCCTGGAGCAGGTTCGTCAGTCCCTCCAGAGTGGACGGCCTTACGCGATGGCGATTGTGGACGTGCGAATGCCGCCCGGTTGGGACGGAATTGAGACCACGCAGAAGCTTTGGGAAGTTGATTCCGATCTCCAGGTGGTGATTTGCAGCGCGTACTCGGATTATTCGTGGGACGATATTATTGCCCGGCTGGGGAACTCGGATCGCCTGCTGTTTCTCAAGAAGCCCTTTGACACGGTGGAAATCCTGCAATTGGCCAATGCGCTGACGGAGAAGTGGCGCCTCATCCGCCAGGTGAGGAACCAAATGGCCGATTTGGAAAGAATCGTTGGCGAACGAACCCAACAGCTTCAGGTAACGAATGCCAGGCTTCTTATCGAAATCGCCGAGCACCGCGAAAGCGAGGAGCGCCTGAAACACGTGCTGGAAGAGTTGAGGGAGACCCAACAGCGCATCATTCAGGAGGAGCGCCTGCGCGCGCTGGGCGGCATGGCCAGCGGTATCGCCCACGATTTCAATAACGCTCTCGTCGGCATCCTGGGTTTGAGTGAACTGTTACTGCATCGCCCGGAGAACCTGGACGACAAACAAAAGATCAAGCACTACGCGGAGATGATAAACACCAGCGCCAAGGACGCGGGTGAGATCGTCAGCCGTCTCCGTGAGTTTTACCGCCATCGCGAGGGGCGGGAAGTATTTGGGGGGGTTGACCTGAACCAGCTCGTTGAGGATGCCATTTCGCTAACACAACCAATGTGGAAGACACAAGCCGAGGCCAAAAGCATCTCCATCACCCTGCAAAAGGATCTCCAGAACATTCCACCAGTCGCCGGCCACGCAGGCGAGTTGCGCGAAGTGCTGACGAACCTGATCTTTAACGCGGTCGACGCCATGCCGCAAGGGGGAACCATCGCCATCCGCACGCGTTGCGACGATGGTCAGGTCACGCTCGAAGTCAGCGACACCGGCACCGGCATGACCGACGAGGTGCGCCAGCGTTGTCTCGAACCGTTCTTCACGACCAAAGGCAATCATGGCTCCGGTTTGGGATTGGCCATGGTGTATGGCAGTGTGCAACGCCACCAAGGCACGATTGACATCAACAGTGAGGTTGGCAAAGGCTCGACCTTCATCATCCGCATTCCGCTCCAGCCAGCAAAGCCGCCATCGGCGCCGCTCGCGCAGCCGGTGAAGGCGCTCGAGCCCTTGCGCGTGCTCGTGGTGGACGACGAAGCGATGGTGCGCACCATCATTGGTGAATATTTAAAAAATGACGGGCACACCGTGGAGGTTGCCGACAGCGGGCGCGACGGACTGGAGAAGTTTCACAACGGCCAGTTCGATCTCGTGGTTGTCGATCGCGCCATGCCCGACATGAACGGCGACCGGGTGGCAACGGCCATCCGATTGGCTGATCCAACCGTAACCATCGTTATGCTTACAGGATTCGGTGCCATGATGAAGGACGTCAACGAAAAACCCACCGGCGTGGATTTGGTCGTCACCAAGCCGATAACCATTGACGGCCTGCGCGCCGCCGTCACAGAAGCCATCGGTCTTCATGCCGCCTCGCCCCGCCAGTCATCGCCAGCCCGTCCGGTTGAGGCGAAGGTGTAGCACAACTGGTTCAGAAGTGTGCTGGTTGCGGCTTGTATCCGTGCGGCACTTCGCGCGAAAGAACATGACGGCGACAGCGAGTCGCAGCGGTTGACGTTTTCGCTGGCGGTGGCGAATCGGGCCGCCGTATAAACCAGATGCTTGCAAACTGTCCCCGCAGTCCAATATCCGCGGTGCCCGACGATGTTCCGGCCGGCGTTCCTGCCCAAAGCGGGGCTGATTGTTCTGATCACGTTCGCCGTCTACCTGCCCGCGTTGCGCGGCGGGTTTGTGTTCGATGATTATCCGCTCATCACGGAAAACGGAATGGTGCGGGCGGACAATGGAATCCGCCTGTTTTGGTCCGGGGCGGGTGCGGCGGACTACTATCCGCTGACGGGCAGTTTGTGGTGGCTGGAATGGCGGTGGTGGGGCGATCACGCGGCGGGTTATCACGTGCTTAACGTTCTCTTGCACGCCGCCAATGCCGTGCTGGTCTGGATCATCCTGTGTCGGCTGAACATTCCGGGCGCGTGGCTGGCGGCGCTGGTGTTTGCGATTCATCCGGTGAACGTGGCCACGGCGGCGTGGATCAGCGAGCAGAAGAACACGTTGTCCATGCTGTTTTTCTGCGTGGCGATCCTGTTGTACCTGAGGTTCGACGCAGAAAGCCGGTGGGACTATTATGGGTTGTCGTTGGGAGCATTTCTGCTGGCGTTATTCAGCAAGACGGCGGTGGTCATGCTGCCGGTCGCGCTGTTGGGATGCGTGTGGTGGTTGCATGGCCGATTACGATGGAAAGACTGGCTGCGCGGCGCGCCAATTTTCGCGTTGTCGCTTCTGTTCGGCTTGGCGACCGTTTGGTTTCAGTATCATCGTGTCTTGAGAGGGACCACGTTCCGAGCGGGAGGGTTTCTTTCACGACTGGCGGAAGCAGGTTGGGCGATTTGGTTTTACCTGGGCAAGGTGCTATGGCCGGTCAATTTGTCCGTGATCTATCCGAAGTGGAACATCGATGCATCTCGGGGGACGTCCTGGCTTCCGTTGTTGTTGCTGGTGGGATGCCTGGCGCTGTTTTGGTGGAAGCGAAAGACGTGGGGGCGACCGTTGTTGTTCGGTGTGGGGTATTTTGTGGTGACGCTGTTCCCGGTGTTGGGGTTTTTCGATCAAGGGTTTTACGACTACTCGCTGGTGGCGGACCACTGGCAGTACTACTCGATCATCGGAATCGTCGCGCTGGTCGTGTCGGGCGGGGTTGTGCTTGTCCGCAAGCTCGGCGGGCTGGGGAAGACCTTGGGCATGGTGGTGGGCGTGGTTGTACTGATGGCGTTGGAGGTTGGCACGTGGGTGCGGGCCGGGGTTTACGCCACCAGCGAAACTCTGTGGCTCGATACCGTGACCAAGAACCCCGAGGCGTGGATGGCGCAATACAACCTGGGGCTGGCGCTGGGGAGGTCGGGGAAAATTTCTCCCGCGATCGCGCACTTCCAACGAGCGGTGGAGCTCAAACCTGATTTTGCGGAGGCGCACAACTATCTGGGGACGGCTTTGCTGCAGGCGGGGAAGGTGCCGGAGGCGGTCGGGCAGTACCGTCAGGCCTTGCGAATCAAGCCCGATTACATGGACGCGCAAATCAATCTGGACCGGGCGCTGTCTCGTGAATCTTCTGGGGGGAAGTAGGCAGAAGGCGGATTCTCTCACGCAGCCCCGATCTCGCCCCGAAAAGAATTCGGGGTAAAAAATCGGGGTAACATCCGCTCGGGTGTGACGGCGATGCGATGGGGCCGGGGTGGGTCTGACCCCATCTTCCCTGTCGGATTCGTTGGTGTCGCGTCGCCATACCCCGCGAACAAGTGGTATTTGGTTTTTTGCCATGGAGTTGCTAGTCTGGCAGGATGCAACGGACGGAATGGATTGGTTACGCTGGCTCGATATTGATCGCCGCATCATTGTTGATGGACAACATTTGGAAGCTGCGTTGGATCAATCTGGCCGGCGCGCTGCTGTTTACGGTGTATGGACTGTGCTTGCGGTCGTATCCGGTGTTGTTGCTGAACGCGTTTATCGCCGGGGCGGACGCCTATTACCTGTATCGGATCTCGACGCGGCGCGATTACTTCAGCCTGGTGCCGATCGCCCCGGATCGGTCGGCAATTCGCGATGAATTCCTGAAATACTACCGGGCGGACATTGCGCGGTATTTTCCGGAATTCGACTGGAGGCGACTGAGCCAGCCGCAGTCCATCTTCGTTCTGCGAAATCTCATGCCCGTCGGGCTCTTCGTCTACGAACCGCAGTCGGCCGGAGTGGTCAATATCGTAATGGACTACGTCATTCCCGACTATCGGGATCTCAAGAACGCGCGGTTTTTTTACGCTGCCAACCAGACGACATTGCGCGAGCAGGGATTTCGCACGTTCGCGGCGTGCAGTGGCGTCAAGGCCCATCAGGGGTATCTGCGCAAGATGGGGTTCACGACGGACAAGGCCGATCCGGCTTGGTTCCGCAAGTCGATCTGAGTCCGGGTTGAACCCACGCAACGGCGTCTCCGCGCAGTCGCGGCTCTGCGGCGCGAGGCGGGTGTGACAGTGATGCGATGGGGCGAGGTTGAGAGGTGAGCCCAACATTGTAAATTGTAAAACGGTGAACCCGTCTACGATCTTGGTTTACAATTTCCACACGTCCCTATATGCCAGATGAGCCAGGCGATCTGAGCGCTTGCGTATCTGTGACGGGCTCCAAGCAGTTTGAAATTTCAGGTAATCATCAAGCCACACTTGCGACGCTTTCAGAGCCGCGAGCTTTTCAAAAAATGGCTTCCTCTTCAATTTGTTGTTCAACTTATCGTTGATGAATAGAAGATTGCCGATCTCAGCGACATCTTCGTCCTTAAACGCTGACCCAGCGGGAACGGCGAACGACAGAGACCCTTCGACAGGCTCAGGGTGACAACCGGAACGGCAAAGGCGGCGGGTCCGCGCTTGCTAGGCGCGGCGAGCGGTTATTTCCGGGTCCTCGGGCGGATGGTTTCTACGGAAATCGGTTTGCCGATAGATTTATATAGACAAGCGATATGCGGTAGTGTATGATGGGTACCGTTATGGTTCTTTGAAATAGAGGACGGACCGATGTTCAAGGTTAACGGTTCGGGGTTCAGAGTTGGGAATTGATGAGGCCAATGGGCAGGGGGAACGCCCCATATGTGTAATTCGGCAAAACGAAGCCAATTATAATGGACAAAAATCTGGCTTTTCGGCGGTTGGGGGACAAGGAGTTACGGCGATATGATAGGGCTGTTTTGTGTTGGGTTCGTTTGAGGTTCGAATGGGCGTCCGAGGTGGCTGAATTCAGCCAATCGAACCCTTCGACAAGCTCAGGGCGGGGCCAATTCTCGGAAATTGGTGAGGCGGATGCCGGAGTCGTTGATGAGCTGGCGCAACTGCGGGCTACAGAGGGCCTGGAGTTCGGCGGCGTGTTCGTAGCCGCGCTGCATCTGGAGAAGAGGTTCGGCCGGTCGATCGGCGGGGTGGAAGAACACCTCGGTAAGACCGTCCGGCAATCGGCGCAGGTAGGGTGCGAGAAATTCCTCGGTCAGATGCCCGGGGTCAAGGACACCGACCGCGCAGTCGACCGTGCGGAAACCCTGTTGCCGCAGTTGCCGTTTCGTCCACGAGCCGAGCGTGGAAAAGATCGTCCAGCGGACGAGTTTCCGCGGCAGGCGCTGCGGGCTGCAGCAGAGGGCCGGCCACAGGGGTTCGACCGGTGCGCGGATGTAGGTGACGCCATACTCGCGCGCGAGGCGGGCGACGATGTTCCGCACGCGCGGGTGGAGGTGCGTATGCTGATGTGTATCAAAATGGGTTGGACGCAGGCCGGTCGTCATGAACTGGCTGATTTGCGCGCGGAGTTCGATTTCGATGTCGGTCTCCAATTGTTTATTGGACGACAATCGGACGCTGAGAGCGAACGGACTCGGCGGCAACTGACCCATGGCCGTTGCCAGCGACGGGATTTTGTCCGGCAGCGCCGCGGAGCGACCGTCCACCAGGCAAAGATGAAGGCCGACGCCAAGGTGCGGGTGGAACCTGGCAAACTCGATGGCCTCGGCCGCGTGCGGTGCGGCGATCAGCAAACTGGCGCTGGTCAACAGGCCGTCCGTGTGGGCTTTGGCGATCGCCGCGTTGACGGCCGGGTCGAGCCCGAAATCGTCGGCGTTGATGACGAGTTGCTTCACTTCATCTGTGGTGACGCAAGCTGGCGGCCGGGTCGGAAACGGCACCAAGAATTCGTGCTCCATTCCGCGGCCGGCGGCTCTGACTCGACAGCGGGCCGGCTTCGACCTTCTCCATCACGATGAAGTCCGGTCGCCCCCGAACTTGTTCAAGAATCAGAATCAGGTATCGACCGAGTATTCCAATCGCAGCCAGGATGCAACCTGACAAGAACAGAATCGAGGTAATGATGTCGGTAAACCCAGGGGTGATGGACTCCCAGGCAACCAGCTTTTTGACGAGATGGCCGATCCCCCAACAGAAGCTGGTCAGCGCCAAAAAGGTTCCCGCCCAAAACACCAGCCGCAATGGGATCGTGCTGAAGTCGAACAACGCCTTTTGTGCGAGGCCCAACGAGCGCATGAAACTGTATTTCGGATCGCCGCCTTGACGGCAATCCTCATCAAACTGGAGCACCGTTTGGCGAAAGCCCAGAGAGGGAATCAACGCGCGCAGAAATTTTTCCCGCTCGGGAATCTGCTTGAGCACCTCCACGACGCGGCGGCTCAACAAACGGAAGTCAGCCGCTTCGGGAACAATCTCGCTGTGCGCCAGCACAGCGAAGATCCGGTAAAACAGCCGCGATAGACGTCCCTTATTGCCGGACGCTGGACGGTTGCGGACCATGTGCACCACATCGGCTCCCCGCGCGAACGCCTGCAGCATCTGCGGAATGCATTCGGGCGGATGTTGCAGGTCCGCATCCATGGTCAGCACGGCATCGCCGCGTGCGGCGGCCACGCCGGCCTGCAAGGCCGCTTGATGGCCGAAATTTCGCGCCAACCGCAAGTAACCGACCGGTTGACCTTCGCCGCGCAACTGATCCAACACGGCAATGCTGTTGTCGCGGCTGCCATCGTCCACGACCAGCAATGCCACTTCCCATTCGTCCAACGTACCGGCCACGACGCTAAGCCGGTCCACCAGCGGCCGCAAGTTGACCGCCTCATTATGGGCCGCGGTCACAACTGTCAGAAGCTTGAGCGCCTTGGAACTGGTCATGACAGGTCAATCGTGCAATTGCAAATCGTCTTCTTCAGCGGCATCAGCTTTGTGCTGTTTCGTCGGTTGTTCTGCACGACGGCTTGCGAGCAGCCATCGTATCGCCATTGAGACTGCTGACAAGTTAATTCTGCATCGATAGGTCCGCGGCGATCACAAGGACCAGCAGCGCCGTCCGCATTCCGTTCGTCATGCGACCGCGGCGGCCAATCGCCGGTTCACGTCGTCTTACCGTTGGTGTGGCGCTTTCACCAGCGCGATTCCGTGTCCTGCATAAACGACCGCCGCCCGGCCTTCCGCCAAATTGGCAAGCCGCTCGGCGCGGTACACCTGCACCTGCTGCGCTGCTTGCCGCTGCGGGTCGTAATGCTCGACCACGTCCACGTACGTCGCCAGGAGCCAAGGACCGCAATTGGTGCTGGCAAACCGTGGCCCCGCGAACGCCGCCGGATCCACACGCACGCGGCACGCCGGCCCGGCGTCGGCGACGAGCTGTTGATGCACCTGCTCCATCCGGCGAAAACTCGCAACAAAGTAATCGCCGTGGTCGATGAGGTTTCGCTGGTACCGGAAGAACGCTGGCGTCAGCAGGAGGTTGAAGCCGACGGTCAGCGTCACCGCCGCGCCGATCAGCTTGCGCCAGCGCGGCCCAATCGGCGCCGTCAGAAACAGCGCGGGCAGCAGAAACAACAGCGGATACTCAACGATGACGTACCGGCTGGCGTAATTGCGGCCGATGAGCGCGAACAACAGCAGCGGCGTCAGCAGCAGCACGCCGGCAAAAACCGTCGCCGGAGCCGCCGCCCATGCTCGGCGCGGCGCCCACCAGTTCCCCCGAAGCGCGGCAATCAGCCGGCGCACAAAGTGTACGACAAACACAACAGCTAACACGATCGAGAGCGCGTTGAACGTCAACACCACCCCGAACGAACCGAACATGTCATCACCGAACTGCCCGTATTCCGCAAAACGTCCGCCAACGGCGCTGGCGAAGTAACTGCTCATGGCCGCAACCGGCAACGACAGACTTTTGAACGAGGCGACCGAAAATGAATTATGCACACTGAGGAACTTGCGAGTGTTCTCCCAGTCATTCAGTGTCTCGCCAACGACGTAGGGCACGTACAGCAGCACGCCGGCCACCAGTCCGGCGATCAACCAACGTCGGTTCACCTCGGGGAACCGCAAGCCGAGCAGTACGAGAATACCCGGCAGCAGAAACATCCCGAACATGTGAAACTGCAGCATCGCCGCCGGGATCAACATCACCCAAAACACCTGTGCTGATCTGGGCCGCGTCATCACGTCCCACAAGGCCAGATACAGTGCCGCGCCCAATACGGCCATGAACGGTGGACTCCAGCAGCCGACGCTGTTATACACCGGCCATGGCGACGTCGCGCAAAACAAGCTCGCCCACAACGCGACTGGGCCGTTGAAAAGTCTCTTGGCGAGCAGATACACAAGAATGATGCCGAACATGCTCAACACGATGATCGTGGCCGTCATCGCGTCCGGTCCGCCGCCGGCCAACAGCAGCCCCGCCCAGCACAACGCGAAGAGCGGCCCGGCCACGTGCACGCCGGAGTCCTCCGGTTCGCCAAGATAAAATGCCTGCCGCTCACCGTGTACGAGTCCCAGCCCGACGCGGTATGCTTCGATCTCGTCGCCGATGGCGGACGGTTGGTAGCCTTCGCCCCACTCCAGTCCCGTCCAGCGAAGGACGAACCCGATCACAATGATCGCCAGCAGCAGCGCTATTTCCACCCGCTTAGTCATCGTTGCCGAAACTAACAACTCCGGCAATTAATGCGAGCCATTTCCATTTGTTCGGCAGGAGCCGGGTACGGAACACCTTTGCCATCATTGGCAGCAGTAACACAAGGAGATAATGAAACTTCGAAAGTGGCGCCGCGAGTAGATCCAGACCAGCATGGAGGATCTGGCCCACCCGCGGAACTCGCTGCGCGTCGGCAATGCCACGCCGCGCATCGTCATGAGTCTGGTATCGCTGATGGCCTTTGCCCCTTCATCCGTTACACCCGGACGACTTCTAACCTTTCTCTCATGGCCAGGTCAATGGTATCGAAAGCATCCAAACCATGACGAGTCCGTGGCCGTTCCGCAACCGACCGGGCGACCTGGGCGATGCCGAGGCGCAGCTGTGGGTTGTTGCTCTCGACCTCGTGCCGGAGCGATTGCCAAGCTTTCGCTCGATTCTGTCGCCTGACGACCAAGAACGCGCCAGCCGATTCCTGAACAGTGTGGATGCTAGGCGGTTTATGGCCGCTCGGGCTTCGTTGCGGAGCCTGTTGGGGAATTACGTGGGTATCGGACCGGGCCAACTGCGCTTCATCTACGACAGATTCGTCTTCGTTTCTTGCAGTCAGCATCGTCGGTTAGGCCCACTGCGCGAATGAGGAAAAAGTTCCCGCTCAAACGGCAGATGGAGCCGCGATTCGTACCGCTTCGGCAGTCAGATCGCGGATGGTCTTCCAGTTTTTCTCCGCAATCAGTTTGCGATCGACCATCCACGACCCGCCGATGGCCGCGACAATCGGTATCGCCAGATAGTGGCCGGCGTTGCTTGTGTTGATGCCACCCAAGGGGACGAACTTCACACCGGTCGGCCCGAACGGGCCCGCGAATGCTTGGAGCATCTTCACGCCACCGGCGGCTTCGGCGGGGAAGAACTTCTGGAGTTTGCAGCCCAGGGTGAGGCCACGTTCGACATCGGAGGGCGTCATCACGCCGGGGACGAACGGCAGTTTCAAAGCGAGGGCCTTTGAAACGATCATCTCGTTGAGTCCGGGAGCGACGCCGAATTGTGCGCCCGCATCCACGGCGCGGTGGAGTTGATCCTCGTCGAGGATCGTGCCCGCCCCCACGAACATCGCCGGGAATGTCTCGCGGACGTTGCGGATTGCTGCCGCGGCTGCGGGTGTCCGGAACGCGACCTCCATCACGTCGAGCCCACTGGCGAGCAAGGCCTCGGCCAGCGGCACGGCGTCTTCCGCCTTGTCGATGACGACCACGGGGACGATTCGTCTCAGAAATATCGACTGCATGAAAATGCTCCTTGATTCAACTTCCCAAACAGTCTGGGAAGGGTTTTGATTTGGCGCAAGAGAAATCGTCGCATGACGGGAGCCTCCATCAGAACGTTTCGAGCAGTGCTGTCGCTGGCCGCCTTGTTCGGGGGCATTGTATTCGCCGAGGACAAACCGGACATCGAATATGGCCGGGCAGCGGGTGAGAGCCTGCGGTTGGACGCGCACATCCCCGATGGCAGCGGGCCGTTCCCCATGGTCATCATGGTACACGGCGGTGGCTGGACCAGCGGTGACAAGCACAAGGATGTAACCGTGGTCCTGGAGCCACTGACGAAATCCGGGAAGTTCACGTGGTTCTCAATCAACTACCGCATGGCACCGACGAACCACTGGCCCGCGTGCTTCGAGGACGTGCAGACGGCCATTCGCTGGGCCAAGGCTCACGCCACGGAGTACAAGGGCGACCCACAGCGTGTGGCCCTGATGGGATACTCGGCCGGTGGACAATTGGCCTGTCTGGCTGCCGTGCTGGCCAAGGAAGACACCCGCGTGCAAGCCGTGGTCGGTTTTTCGCCGCCGACGGACATGGTTGCCGACACGGAACGACGTGGCGGCCTTAGCCAATCGCTGCAGGCCTTGTTTGGCCGCGAAACGGTGGATGATCCGACGAGAGTGCTGCTGAAGGAAATGTCGCCAATCACCTATGTCAAGCCGGGCCTGCCGCCGTTTCTCTTCGTCCAGGGCGATGTTGACAAGACCGTTCCGTATGATCAAACCCTCAAGTTCATGTCGAAGCTCAAGGGAAACGGCGTCATGAACGACATCGTCACAATCAAAGGCGCGCCACACCGGATCACCGAGTGGGACAAGTTCGACCCGAGCTACAAGGAAAAGCTGATCGCGTGGCTGGAACAGAAGTTGGCCGTAAAGAAATGATTCAATGCTTTCGAGTGAAAGGAGTCAGTATCAAGAATGAGAATTATGAACGATTCGATGAAGTGGAAGCGGGCTTTTCACGCGAAGCTGTGCTTACTGCTGTCAGGGGTATGTCTGCCCATCATCAGCGGCTGGGCGGCGGATACCGCCATACCGGCCGCCAGCGCGTCCGGCAAAGTGTTTAATGTCCGAGCATTTGGCGCGAAAGGGGATGGCAAGACGCTGGATACCGGGGCGATCCAGAAGGCCCTCGACGAGTGCGGGAACGCCGGTGGCGGCACCGTGCAGTTTCCCCCGGGCAGCTACTTGAGCAAGCCCATTTTCCTGCACAGCAGCACGACGGTGAAACTGGACGCGGGTGCGGTCCTCCAGACGACGGATGAAACCGCGGATTTCGTGAATCCCGAACGGACGAATTCGTTCATCGCGTTCGTGAACGGGAGAGATATTCACGATGTCGCGATCGTCGGCCCGGGCACGATTGACGGCGCGGGAGCGAAGTGGTGGATTCCGGCCGAAGAAGCCCGGCGCAAGACGCCGGGCTACACGCTGCCCCGACCACGGCTGATCGTTATCACGGGCTGCAAGAACCTCCTCGTGAGCGACGTGACCTTGCAGAATTCCCCGTGCATGCACCTCGTGCCAACGGATTGCGAGAACGTGATCATTTCCAATGTGACGGTTCAAGCGCCGGCGCATTCCGCCAACACCGACGCCATCGATCCCATTTGCTGCAAGAACGTCCTGATCACCAAGTGCCATGTCGACGTGGGGGATGACAACGTCGCCATCAATGCCACCCACAAGGTTGCGGGGCGCGAGTTTGCCTCCGAAAACATCACGGTCTCGGATTGCGTGTTTTTACACGGGCATGGCATGTCCATTGGCAGTCAAACATCCGGCGGCGTGCACAACGTGTTGGTGACAAACTGTACCTTTCAAGACACCGAAAACGGGCTTCGCATCAAATCGGCTCGAGGGCGAGGTGGCGTGGTGGAGAACATTCGCTACACTGATATCACCATGAATAACGTGGATCCCGCGATCACGTTGACGTGCTATTATATGAACAATTCATCGGGTGATCGAGTACCGCAATCGCCTCCGAAAGTTGACCCCGCGCAAGCGAAGTCGGAACGAACACCGATCTTTCGAAACATCTACTTCAACAACGTGAAAGCCACCTGCCAGAAGTCAGCCGGCATCATCATCGGGTTGCCAGAGAGTGAGATCTCGAATGTCTTTCTGGAAAACGTCCAGATCGCCGCGGCCACGACCGGCCTGTCAGTCAAAAACGCCAAGGGGATTCAATTCAAGAACGTCCAGTTGACCAACAGGGAGGGCCCTCCGCTTCTGACCGAGAACGCCGAGGTGGACGGTTGGAAAGATCCGGTCCAGAAATGACAATGTGGGGTGCCGGCGCAAGTGTCTCGAAGTGTCGGCGCTTTAATCCTTGCGGGGATGCAAGTGTACAACATGCTCCGCTCCACTATAATTGAAGTTTCTGGAACTACACCTACACCCACTAGTCGATAGGTCTGGTCGCACTTGGTTGATGGTGGTCCGTGGCGACCCCTGGATAAGAGCGGGTTCGCGATATGAGCGAATGTGCTACGCATCGGGCATCGACTTTGTGCGAGGCTTTGCGCTATAAATTATTCAGTAGCAATGTGATTTACTGCGGTTCCGACGAAGCCAGCCATGCGAGTGGGCCGTGCAAATTTGCTGTCGGGGTACAGGGGTTTGCTAAACAAGCTGTGGAAAACTTAGGGAGAAGCATATGGGAATGCTAAATCATCCGATACAGCCTTCGAAAATTCAGTTGTGGGTTGCCGTCCTAGGTGTGAGTTGTTTGCTCTTGCAGAGCGCCAGCGCCACACTTCTCTTTTCGGAGGCATTCAACTACTCGCCGGGGGCTCTTGCTGGCAAAACAAACCCTGGCAATAGCACAGCATGGACAACTGCAGCCACCACTTTGAGCATTACCAGCGGCGACCTGACTTATCCAGGTTTAGCCGATCAGGGCGGCAACGAACTTTCCATCACCAACGGGAGCGCTACAAGTTCCATTAATACATTCGCAAATCAGACCAGTGGACAGATCTACTATTCCTTTCTCCTTGATGTGGTTACCCAGGACAGTGGCAATCAGTACTTCACCGCGATGAATCCGAGCACGACAGCTCCGAGTGGCAGCGCCGACGCCATTGACTGTTATCTCTATTCCAACGGTAACATTGGATTGCGAACGGCCGGTAAAAGTACGGTGACAAGCGGCCCGTTGTCGCTAAATACGACGTATTTCGTGGTTGAGGAATTTGATTTTTCGGCATCGACCGCCTACCTGTACTTGAATCCGACCCCCGGCGGCGCCATGCCGGCGGCCACGTTGAGTTTGGCAGGAAGCACAGCGACAGCGATCGACAATGTGGGTTTCAAAGCTCAGGCTGCCGCCACCACGGGCAGTTATCTCGTTGACAACCTTCTTATTGGCACGACATGGGCGGATGTGACTCCAGTCCCTGAACCGTCCACATGGATGTTGGTTGGATCGGGCTTGGCGCTGATGATCGGCCTGGCTCGCCGTCGTCGCTAACACGGACTTGTAAAGAAACCTCCGGAGGGCGTCCCGAATACGTTTGGGACGCCCTCTTTGCTTTCCCATGATGGCGTGGGGACAGCCTCCGGACACAATCAGAACGCTGTCTCTCGCTGGTGAGAACATGCCGGATTTCTTCGTATGCGAGCGTTTTCACTCAATGAACGGACTTGCTACGCCTCCAGCATCGACTTGTGGCGGGACTCAAGGTATAAATAGTGCTATGGTGAGCTGCGAGGTTCTCCGCAGCAGTCTTGAGGGGAATCATTTGTGGGATAGTCACTTACGACGGAAGACAGAGTGAATGCGTAACGTATGCCTTGCACGCATCCAGTAAAGGGTTTTTCTATGAAGCATCTTTTTCGCAGTGTTTTTGTTATGGCCGCAATGGTCGGCCTTGCGACACCCAGCCATGCCGTCGTCATTCTGGACGATACGTGGGCTGACGGAAACCGCAATAACACCAGCTTGCCAACGAACGCCGCGTGGTATGCCTCCAACGGTTCCGCGCTAACCACCGCGACGAATTCCATGACCCTTACGATCGGCAGCAGCGCCGTCCTGGCGGTCTCCTATTTCACGACCAATGCCGCCAGCCCTGTCCAACTCACAATCGGGGACACTCTTCTGACGACGATTACGTTTACTTTCAATGGTGTGGCTGCCGTGAATTCTTCAGAGGGCTTTCGGTTGGGCGTCTATGAGTTCGGCTCCAACCGTGTAGCCGCAGACTTCAGTAGCAACAGCTCGCAGGGTGCCGGAGTCCAAGGATACGCGTTGTTCCAGAACATGGGGACCGCATTCAACAACACCACACCGATGGACATTCGTGCACGCACGAATGTCTCGGACTCATCACTATTGGGAACGTCGGGAGACTACACGTCTTTGGGGACCGGTCCCGGCAATACGAACAACTTCAGCGGGTTCGTCAATGGCACGACCTACACGTTGCAGTATGCCTTCCAACGAACCGCAAGCAACGCGATGGCGGTTACCGTCTCCTGGTTGAATGCCACCAACGGCGCGACTCTGTTGACTTCCGTGACCGACACCAACGCCACGAATTTCAACTTTGACGGGATTGGCTTCCGTCCGTCGGAGGCGACCCAGGCAGCATCCAGTACCGTATTCCAGGAAGTCAAAGTGGAATACATCCCCGGGGCTACGGCTCCCTCGATCACGGAAGATGTGCAGGACCAACAAGTCTTCGTGAGCCAGACGGCCTCGTTCAGCGTTCTGGCCAGTGGGACGTTGCCACTTTTCTATCAATGGTATTACAACACCAACTCGCTTCTGACCAATGCCACAAGTTTCTCAATCACAATCACAAACGCGCAGTTGACGGATGCCGGCGGCTATTCTGTCATCGTGTCCAACGTATACGGGGTGGTGACCAGTTCGGTGGCCCAGTTGTCCGTGACCACTCCCGATCCTCCGACGATCATCACGCAGCCGCAGGATACGACCGTTTTGCCCGGAGACACGGCGACCTTTACCGTCGAAGCTGGCGGTTCCGAACCCCTGAGCTACCAGTGGTACTTCAACACGAGCACGCCGGTGGCTGGCGGCACCGACAGCACGTTGACTCTGACCAATGTTCAGTCCGGTGCTGCCGGCTTGTACTCCGTTGTCGTCAGCAACCTCGCGGGCAGTACCACCAGTTCCAACGCGATGCTCAATGTGAACACAAACCCCGTGGCGCCGATGTTTACTTCGGAGCCGGCTTCGCAGGTGGTCTTGGCGGGTAGCACGGCCACGCTCACCTCGTCCGCCGACGGTACCGCGCCCATCAGCTACCAATGGTATCTCAACAATGTACCGATTTCGGGTGCGACTTCGTCCACTCTGACCCTACCCAACGTCCAGACAACCGCCGATGGCAGCTACTACGTCACGGCCTCCAACAGCGTAGGCATGGCGACCAGTACCACGGCCTTCCTGACCGTGACACCGACCGTGCCCGTGGTCAACACGGAGTATAATCTGGTCGGCTTTGCCCAGGGGACGACCGGCGGCGGCGTGCTGGTGGACACGGATCCCAACTACGCGAAGGTTTATACGGCGACCGACCTCGCGAACGCGCTCAACAGCAAGACCGTTAAGGTCATTGAGATCATGAACGACCTCAATCTTGGATATGACGAAATCGAAGCGTCTGCGAAAACCAACAGCGAACCTTTCCGCTCCGGTGAAACACCATTGCTTCATCCCGTGTTGCTGGTGACCGGCGAAAGCGACGTTGATGTCCAAAAGAAAAACGGCCTGACGGTTTTCTCCGCAAACGGTTCAGCCATCCATCACGCCAAGTTGAACATCAAGAACTGCAGCAACATCATCGTCCGCAATCTCAAGTTCGACCAACTGTGGGAATGGGATGAGTCGACCAAGGGACAATACGATCGAAATGACTGGGATTTCATCACGCTGGGCGACGGCGGTGCGGTGAGCAACATCTGGGTGGATCACTGCACGTTCACGAAATCTTACGACGGCAATCTCGATACCAAGGCCGGGTGCTCGGGCATCACCATTTCCTGGTGCAATTACGTCGGCGACGATGGCGCCACCAATCCCAATAGTTGGGTCTGGCAGCAGATCAATTATTTGGAACAGAGTCCGTCCAGCTATCCGATGTATAATTTCCTTCGCACCCATGGTTACAGCACCACCAACATCGTCACGATCATGCAAGCGCATGACAAGACGCACTTGGCGGGTCAAAATGATCTCGACCCGAATAACGCGACCATCTCGATGACCTTCCACCACCTGCACTTGGGCGTCTGGGATCGCTGCGTGCCGCGCCTGCGGGCCGGCAACGTGCATGATTACAATCTCTATGTGGACGACACGTTGGTTCTGGCGGCTAGGCGCCTGCGCGATTCGATTGCGGCCACCATGAGCACCGCCGATCAAAATACGCTCAACAACACCTATAGTTTTGAACCACCCGTCAACGGCACGATCTCCACGGAAAGCGGAGCCATTTTGGTAGAGAAATCGGTGTATATCGATTGCATAACCCCACTTCGCAACAACCAGACCGATCCGTCGGATCCGGAATACACCGGCAAGATCATGGCGCTCGATTCGATCTATCACTTTGACAATACCGATGGCTCGACCACGGATTACCGGGGCGACAGCACGAATGCCACCGGATTCGCCGACTTCGGTCCAGCCCAGGCGCCGATCATTCCCTTCTCGTGGAATTTGACGGGCAACCAATTGCCCTACACGTATTACCCGGATGATCCGGGCCAACTGCAAGCCATCGTCACCAGCCCCACGGCGGGCGCCGGCGCGGGCGTGCTCACGTGGAACAAGACCAACTGGTTGGTGACGTCCTATGCGCCGACGGGGCCGATGATCGTCGCCAGTCCGCAAAGCCAGGCCGTTTCGACGGGCCAAAGCGCCACCTTCACCGTGGTTGCCGGCGGCAGCGCGCCGTTGAGTTACCAATGGTACTTCAACACGAATACACCCATCGCCAATGCGACCAATTCGACGCTGACCGTCACGAGTGTCCAGTCGACCAATGTGGGCGCCTATTCCGTTGTGGTCAGCAACAGCGTGAGCGCCGCCACCAGCAGCCCGGCGATGCTGACGATCCCCGTGGCAGACCCGTTCTCCTCTTGGCAGTCAAACTACTTCGGGTGCGTCAGTTGCCCACAGGCAGCGCCAAACGCGGACCCGCTTGGCAAGGGCATCAGCAACACCAACCAGTTCCTGCTGGGCCTGAACCCGACCGATCCGTCTTCGGTGTTCCGGATTCTCAGCGTCGTGCCACAAACCAATGGCGAAATGATGATCACATGGGCAACGGGCGCCGGGCCATCGAACGTGGTCCAGGCGACCAGCGGTGATGTCAGTGGCAATTACGCCACCAACTTCTTGGACATCAGTGGGCCGCTGGCCGTTCCGGGAAGCGGAAACGCGACGAACAGTTATCGTGATGTGGGCGGCGCGACCAACAACCCGTCCCGCTACTACCGCATTCGTCTCGGACCGTAGCGCGGTCCCCCGGTGCGAAGAAAGGGCGGGCGTCGGCGTCGAAGCGCAGGCGTTGTTTACCAGTACGCCGGTTGCCCTGCAGAACGTCGGTAACCATATTGATTTTCAATTGGTGTTCAACGACACCTCGAACCTTTTGGCCGGCACGAGTTCGCAACTCTACATGGGACTGTACAATTCCGGTGGCGTTGCGCCCCTCACAGACAATTCAGACACCGTGACCAATACGGGTGGCGTCCAAAACTGGCTGGGGTACGTGGGGATGGTCGCTACGAACAGCGCCAAATCGCAAATCAACACCCGCCCGGCACAAACATCCGGAAACGAACAAGATCTCCTCGGCAATGGAAACAGTTCCGGTTTCTCCTACTCGAATCCCAAGGGATTACAATTAACCGGTGCCAGTGCCACGTCCGTAGCGGCGTTGACCAAGGGCAACCAGTATACGGACGACCTCACCATCTGGCTGAGTGCCTCCGGTGTTCTCACCATCACCAATACCCTGTACAACGGTGTCGGCACCGGTGGGTCGGTTCTCTCTCAGACGTTCGGCACCGCCGGGGGTGTCACCAACGTAACCAGCACTTTCGATGGTCTGGCTTTCGGTTGGTATTCGGATGGGGCCGATGTCCCTTCGGCCATGGACGCCGATTCCATCACAATCACCACGAATATCCCCGAACCGTCCACCCTGGCATTGCTCGGGACCGGCCTCGCCCTGATGATCGGACTGGTTCGTCGCCGCTGTCGCTGAGGGAGCGTGTTTTTTGAAGACTCTCGGGGCCGCCTCGTTTTCGGGGCTCCCCTCTTATTTTTTTGACTGCGCGTGAGCACGATGGCCCGTGGCAACCAGAATCCGGTGTCTCATTGCTTGGCCAGAAGCCAGCCTTTACACAAGAGCGCGGTCATTCAATGAACGGGCTTGCTATGCTTCCAACATCGACTTTTGGCTGTGACGGAGGTACAAAAACAGGCGTCGGTGTATTTGCGCTTCTGGCAGGGACGCATCCGCGAATGGGGTGAGCAATCCTCCGATAGCCAATGATGTATAGGCATAGTCCGTGCTCGGGATAAACAATGCAGACGTTTTTAGAAAGGGATAAGAGATGATCTCGGTAAATCGCTTTCCGGCTTTACGATCGAGTCCCCCCAAATCAATCAGGAGCTTCGTGGCCGGCGCCTTGGCATTGGCGCTGGGATTGTCCATTGGCGCGGGCAACACGCAAGCGACCACGTATCTTTGGGCAAAACCCGCCGGAGGCATCTGGTCGGATTCCACGTCGTGGAGCCCAAACGGCGTGCCGGGGCCATCCGACACCGCCAGCTTGACCGCATCCGGCAGCTTGGGCTTCGGCGCCAACCCGGCCTACACCATAACACTGACGAACAACGGTATCGCAAACAACCTGGTCTTGGAGGCTCATTCGAGCAGCAACCAGACCGTCACGCTGAATGTGGGCACGAATTCGCTGTCCCTGATCAAGCCGGGAGTGTCAAGTCCTGTGGCGCTGTATATCGGGCATAGCAGTTCCAGCCAAAATACATTGTACCTGTCCTCTTCCACCAGTGCTGGGGCGGGCTTATTCATCACCAATGCCGCTTCCTTGCGGGCGACGATCGGCGACGAGGGGACGGGGGTCATGGTCGTGACCAATGGGTTTGTTCAGGTCGGCGATGCCAGCGTGACTAATAACCAATTGGTACTGGGCAACAATAGCGCCTCGTCAAGCCAGGGCATACTCGTGCTGAGCGGCTCGAGTGTGTTGTGGTCCAACAACGGCGCCATTCTCATCGGCAACCTTTCTTCGGCATCAGGGAACTCCGTGGTGATTTCGAATTCGGCCGTAATGACTTGCGGAGGTGTGCTGTCAGTCGGGGGCGCAGGCTCCAGTGGAAATTCAGTTCTGTTGGATTCGGGCGGCCAGTTGTACGTCGCGGGTGTGGGCGCAAGCGCGAATGTCGGCAACGGGTCAGGGTCGGGCAATTCAGCAACCGTCCAAAACGGCGCGATCTGGGACCTTGGAAATAGTCCTCTTACAATTGGAACGGCAACAGGCTCCGGCAATTCGCTCACGATCGGCTCGAACGGCACCGTATCGAACGCAGTGACCGTGGTCATCGGGGCAGGCAATTCCGTGGCCCTTTCCGGTGGTCTCCTGGGCGCGACCCTCGGGATTACCAATAGCGGCGGCATAGTTGCCGGATCCGGCACTCTCGTTGGGGAGGTCGTATTCACCGGTGGCGGAACGTTGAGCCCGGGGTCTGGAAACACGCTGGGGACAATCACCGCCGCCAACGACCTCGCGCTCGCTTCCGATACCACTGTCATCAAACTCGACAAGAGCCAGTCTGGCAGTAACGACTTGATCAATCTAACCGGCGTATTGACCGAGGCCGGCGTGTTGACGGTCACCAATGTGGGGCCGGCGCTCGCCGGCGGGGACACATTCCAAATGTTCACCGCCAGCGGTTTTTCCGGCGATTTTTCGGCCACGAACCTCCCAACACTCAGCGGCGGCCTGTCTTGGGATACATCGCAACTGGGTTCCGCGGGCATCATTGCCATACCGCTCGTGTTGAGTGTGGCCGGCCCGACGAACGAAGCCTTTAATGTTGGCGACACGGTTACGATCAGCGCCACGGTCACCGGTGTCCCGACGCCCTCGCTCCAGTGGCAATACAACGGCAGCAACTTGTCGGACGGTCCCACCACCAATGGCGGCTCCGTCATTATGGGCAGCCTCACGAGTAGCCTGACGATTTCCAACGCGCAACCCGGTGACTCGGGATACTACTGCATCATCGCCAGCAATACCGGCGCCACCGTGACCAATTGCATGTACTTGTCGCAAATCGGCGGGCCCACACCTCCAACAATCATCGGCCCGAGCAGTCAAACCGTAACTCAGGGCAACACAGCGACGTTCAGTGCCTCGGTCTCGGGCACACCCGCGCCCGCGATCCAGTGGCAGCAAAATGGCGTCAATATCCCGGGGGCGACTGCTGCGACCTTGGTACTGACCAATGTGCAGGTTTCTCAAGATGGGTACATTTATTCCATCATCGCCAGCAACAGCGTGGCTGAGGCGACGAATAGCGCCACCCTGCACGTTAACGCGCCGGCCGGCCCTCCGGCCTTGCCTGTTATCCCCACCAACCAGTTCTTGATCACGAACTATGGCGCATACGGTAACGGTGCATCCAATAATGCGGCGGCCATTCAGGCCGCCATGAAGGCTGCCGCCGCCGCAGGTGGCGGCACGGTCGAAGTCCCGGCCGGAGGCACATTGAGCACCTACCTGAGCGGTCCGATCTTCCTGACCAATAATGTCAACCTGCAGGTCGACAGCGGGGCGATGCTGCAGGCGCTTCCCAAAGCCAGTTGGCCCAGCGCGACGACGGCGCTTATTACCGCTACAAACGTCCACGATGTCGAGATCAGTGGATCGGGAACCATTGATGGTCAGGGTTCGGGCTGGTGGGGAAGTCCCAGCTCGACGCGACCGCCCCTCGTCCAGATGGCCTATACCACGCGGATTCTCATTCAGAATGTGAACGCGCAGAATCCACCTTTCTACCATTTCAGGGTGATCGGCGGAAACACCAACATCACGGTCCAGGGTATCACCATCAACACCGAGACCAATTCACCGAACACGGACGGGGTTGATATCAGCGGTGTCAACGCCCTGGTCCAAAACTGTTGGATCCAGGATGGGGATGACGACATTTGCATCAAGAATGATACGGGTCAGTCCTCGGCGAACATCGTTGTTTCCAACTGCACCTTTAACGGCGGGCACGGCGTCTCGGTCGGCAGCGACACCGCCGGCGGGTTCAATGGCTTTATCGTCAACAATTGCACATGGAACAACACGATTTATGGCATTCGCTGTAAATCGGACAACGCAACGAGTGGAAGCGGCGCCGGCGGCCTGGTGGAAAACCTCGGGTATTACAATCTCACCATGAACCACGTGGAGTATCCTCTCGTGATTTACAGCTATTACAATGAAGTGGGGACGCCCGATGAGATCGACCCGCTGACCGCGGCCGGCGAGTCCGTGGGTTCAACCAACCACTGCGTGGTCTGGCGCAACATTACCATCAGCAACATGACGGCAACGGTGTCGAGCTTGGGGGAGCATGTTTCGGGAATAATCTGGGGGAAATTGGAAGCGCCAATTTCCAACCTCATCCTCGACGACGTAAACATTTCGCCCTCCAATCGAACGTTCACGATCTTCAACGCCCAGGGTGTCCAGATCATTGACTCCAACCTGGGCGTCCCCATTGGGACGAACACTCTCACCCTCTTTAACGCGCAGGTCACCATCACCAACAGTGTCGCCAATACCAACCGGCTGACAGTCGCCGGGCTGGCCATCCCTCCGACCAACAATGTCCTGGCCTTCTTCAATGCGCCAGCGACCTTGGTCACGACCAATCTGCTCGCCCCAAGCCCAACCCTCACGCTGGGCGCCAGCGCGCTCACGGTGAGTAATGCCCTGAATCTGGGTGGTGCCTCGGTGCTGAACTTCTCGCTCGGTACCAACACCACCAGGATCGCCGCGACCGGCAACCTGGTTTTGGCTGGCACGCTCAATGTGGTCGATGGCGGCGGGTTCAGCGCGGGGACGTATACACTGTTCACCTACGGCAGTACGCTGACCTACAACGGGCTGGCCATCGGCTCGACACCAGGCGCAGCTTTCACCTACGGGGTTTCCACCAACACCCACGGACAGGTGAACCTGATCGTATCCAACAATGTGGCGGCGCCCGTCGCTGGCTTCACGGCGAATCCGCTCAGCGGGCCGGCGCCTCTTGCTGTAGCGTTTACGGATGTCCCCTCCAATTCGCCCACCGCCTGGTACTGGACGTTTGGCGATGGCGGCACATCAATCGTCGAGAGCCCCACGTACACGTACCTGAATCCAGGCACGTACACGGCCTCGTTGATTGCTTCCAATGTCGCCGGGGCCAGTAGTCCGGTCACCCAAACGATCAGCGTCTATGACCCGTATCAGTGGTGGCGGTTGCAGCACTTCGGCAATACGAATAGCGCGAGCGGCGCCCCCAATGCAGATCCCTACGGCAAGGGCATCAGCAATACCAACCAGTTCCTGCTGGGGTTGAACCCGACCGATCCGGCATCGGTGTTCCGGATTCTCAGCGTCGTGCCGCAGAGCAACGATATGGTGATCACTTGGGCAACGGGCGCCGGGCCATCGAATGTCGTACAGGCGACCGTCGGCGATGTTAGTGGTAATTACGCCACCAACTTCCTGGACATCAGTGGGCCGCTGGCCGTTCCGGGAAGCGGAAACGCGACGAACAGTTATCGTGATGTGGGCGGCGCGACCAACAACCCGTCCCGCTACTACCGAATTCGTCTGGGACCGTAGCGCGGTCCCTCGACGCGAGGAGAGAAGGCGGGGTTGGAAGGCGGTTCCGGTCTGTTTCCGGACGCAGGGGACTGCGCTACAACGTGCCCGGTTCAAGGCCGAAATAGTTCTTCGCGTTGTGATAGCAGACGTTGCGAACGAGCTCCGCCAACATCTCCTTGTCGTGCGGCAGGTTGCCATTGGCAACGTCGCGCCCGATGAGATGGCAGAGGAGTCGGCGGAAATATTCGTGGCGGGAGTAGGAGAGGAAGCTCCGCGAGTCGGTAATCATCCCGACAAACCGGCTGAGCAAACCAAGGTTCGATAGCGCGTTGATCTGCCACTCCATGCCTTCCTGCTGGTCGAGGAACCACCAACCGCTGCCCAACTGGAGCTTGCCCGGGACGCTCCCGTCCTGGAAATTCCCGAGCATGGTGGCGAACGCATAATTGTCGGCGGGATTCAGGTTGTACAGGATGGTCTTCGGCAGCCGGTCTTTCTGGTCGAGCTTGTCAAGGTAGCGGGCCACCGGCTCCGCCTGCGGCCAGTCGCCAATCGAGTCAAAGCCGGTGTCGGGTCCCAGCGTGCGCATCATTCGGGTATTGTTGTTGCGCATGGCACCGAGGTGGAATTGCATGACCCAGCCGCGGGCGTGATATTGTTCGCCCAGCCACAGCAGGATGAAACTGCGAAACTTGTCCGCCTCCGCGCGCGACACGGTCCGCCCCGCCCGCGCCGCGTCGAACACCCGCGCCGCTTCGGTTTCGGTGCAATCGTCGGCGTAGATATGATTCAACCCGTGATCGGACAATCGGCAGCCGTTCGTGTGGAAGAAATCGAGCCGCTTCACCAATTCCCCGAGGAACGCGGAGAACGTCGGGCAGTCACCAAGCTTGCTCACCCACGCCGTCCACGCCGTGGGTTGGTCTGCCGCCAGCGCCTTGTCGGGACGAAACGTCGGATATACCCGGGTGCGCAGGGCGCCCGATTCGCGAATTCGCCGGTGATGCTCGAGAGAGTCGGTCGGATCGTCCGTCGTGCACACCACGACAACCCGGTTGGTTTCGAGAATCCGCTGCACGGGCATCGAGGCCAGCTTCTCATTCGCTTCGTCCCAGATCTCTTTCGCCGTGCTTTCGTCGAGGAGTTTGGTGATGCCGAAGAAGCGTTTCAGCTCGATGTGGGTCCAGTGATAGAGCGGGTTGCGCAGCGTGTGCGGAACGGTGCGGGCATAGGCGAGGAATTTCTCCCAATCGCTGGCGTCGCCGGTGCAGTATTTCTCGGGCACGCCATCCGAGCGCATGGCCCGCCACTTGTAATGGTCGCCGGCGAGCCAGATTTCATAAAGGTTGCGGAATTGCTTGTTCGCCGCGATCTGGTCGGGAGGGAGATGGCAATGGTAGTCAAAAATCGGTTCGTGCGCCGCGATCTCGTGATACAACTCGCGCGCCACCGGGGTTTCCAGGAGAAAGTTCTCGGTAATGAACGCCCGCATGGACTTATCCATTCGCCAACAGCGAAAGGTGTTTCGTCAGGTGTCGCTCCACCAATTCTTCGTGCAGCGCGGTGTGGTTCTCCAGTATTTCCAGGATCCGCGGCTTGTAAGTCGGGTGCGTGAGCACCGAGCCAAAGGTCACATGCAACAGTTGTCGGCCCGCCACTTCGTCCAGGAACAGGGGTTCTTCCTTGGGCCCGGTGAACTTCGGCAGGGCCTTGACGTGCGCCAGCGTGGTGGAGATGTGGTAGCTCTGGCGATCCATCTCGAACCGGCCGCGGCAAAACTCGACGATCTCGGCGAATACCTGCGGGGTCGTACGGGCCACGACGCGCAAGCCTTCGAGGTAACTGGTTCCCGATGTTTTCACGTGGAGCAAGGGACCGCATACGCGGCCGAGAATGGGATAAATCGCAAATTTGTCCGAGCCGCTGTGAACGCTGATTTTGTAGGGGCCGCAATACCGCGCAATCTCGAGGTGGTCGCGCAGGGACGCCTCGAATGCCTTCACGTCGCCCTTGTAGTCGATGCCCTTTTCAAAATCGCCAATGAACCGAGGGGCGACGCTGATCACGCGGGGAACCGCCAGGCGGCGAAGTTCCAAGCCGATGAACAAATGGTCCAGCACGCTGGTTGGCTCACTGGTCTCGTCCACGCTGACCTCGATCTCGAACGGGCGCGTGTCCATCGTCTTGGCGATGTGACGGCCCATGAGGCTGACGTGCTCGAGGGCACGCCCGTATTTTATCGCGGCGCTCCGCAGTGACTGGGCATCGAATTGCAGCTTCCCAACATTGGGGACATCGAACTTGCGTCCCAGGTACGCCGATTCCAACTCGGCCTTGACCGTGCCTTTGCCGACGTGTTCGGAAGGATCGATCGTGAAGAAGCAGAAACCGGCCGCCGCCATCCGGTCGACATGCTCGGTCGTCTTCAAATGGTCCGCGTCGGCTCCCCACTTGCCGCTGTAGCCGTGCTGCGCGAGCGCGGTGATGGCGGCCTTGATGACCTGCTGGGCCGTGCGCTGCGTGCGTTCCAATTCGCGAATGGATTGCTGCGCGAAGATCGGGGCGAAATCGAATTTCTGCGCCGCCGCAAGGTGCCCCGGCGTGGCCAACCCGAAGCGATCACCGAACCCAAAAGATTTCACGAGACCCAGTGTCGTGGGGGACGCCACGGGTCTGGCGAGGAACGGGACAGCAGGGGTCGTTTTTCTTGTTGCGGGGCCAGCAGGTGATGTCGTATTCATTAGGTGTCACAATAAGTTATCGGGACATATGTCGGTCCAATTACATCTTACGACGGAATGGTTCACTCGCCAATGCGATTCGCATATCTTGTTGCATCATGATTGTTGAGACTACTTGGATGCGTGTATGAGCTTGCTCCCGAAGGCGTTACATTTACCGCCACCTGGGCGCCCGCGTTGGGTTTGTCCGGAAAGCGCCCAGCTTGATCTGTTGTATCTGGCGTGGGGACATCGGCAATATGGCCAAAACTCCATCCCTGTGTCCCGGCATCCCGGCTGGCATTATGTATTGGTGAATCGGGGCAAGCCAACGTTGGTCCTCGAAGACGAGCAACGGACGCTCAGTGCCGGCGACTTTTTGGTCGTCGACCCCGATTGCGCCAGCGGTTGGACGGACCGACCCGATGGCGTGGCGGACCTTCTGGTGTGGATCTGGCGAAGCGGCCCGCGTTGTCCGGAGTGCGCCGTGGAATCGGGAGGCTATCGGCAATGGACGATTGGCACGCGCCTGTGGCACAAGCTGGAACAGCTTCACGGGTTGTGTCGCCAGGAAGTGGAGCGACCCGACGAATTGACCAAACTCGCGATTGAGCAGTTGCATCTGGCCATTGACGTCACCGTGGCCCGGCATGTCCAGCGCAAAATCGGGCCGCCTGAACCCTCGTTGCGGATGGAGTTGGCCGTGCGCTGGATGGCCCAGAACCTGGCCGAACCGAATCCGGTCACGGCGCTCTGCGAGTACCTGCAAATTTCTCCGGCCACGGTGGTGCGGATGTTTCAAATGCACCACGGGGAATCGCCGGCGGTCTATCACCAGCGTCTCAAAATGGCGAGGGCCCAGGAATTGTTGGAGACCGAACGCTTCTCCGTCAAAGAAATTGCGTACGCGTTGGGGTACAAGCACCCGAACGATTTCAGCCGGGCGTTCAAGCAATTTGTCGGCAGGAGCCCGAAGTCGGTCGGCGAAGGCCGGAACGCGCGCAATGCGTCGCACTGACCGGGGATCATTCGCTGGGCAACAGCAGTCCCTTCATCGTCGCGTTTGACCAGGACCGGCTGATGGCGGTCTTCTGACCGTTCAAGTTCGCCAGGACAACCTCCACGCGCGCCGTACTACCGGAAGGATCGCCGATCGGGACAAGGCACGTGACTTCGTTGGTGGTTCGCCAGGCCGGGATGAGTTGCGTGTATTTGTCGGTGTTGGAATAGACGGTTGTTGCCTGGATCGCCAGTAATTCCCCGGTATCCAGGGACACGATACTCACGTGTCCCTGTTCGTCGACGATGGACGCCCGCTTCTTGTCAGGGCTCAGCGCAAAGCGGTCCACCCGGTCTGGAAGCCGTGAGATGTCGGCGGGATGCACGATCGACTCCAGGGTTGGTGTCGCGCCAGGTCGAATGGCAAACAGCGTCAGGTGGCTCGGCTCATCGGAAGTTAGCGCCGGCAAACGAATCGGGGCTGCGGCGAAGAGAATCCGACCGTCGGGGAGACACGCCACGCGAGTGAAGGTCTGTCCTAGGATTATTCCGGCGACGTCCTTGGGATCCTCGAACTTGGCCAGCAGGAGTCCATTGGTCCCGCAAACGCGGCGGCTCGTGATGGTCCCAAGTTGAGTACTTTTCTGAAGCAAGTCGTAGGGAACCGTGGTCTTGGGGTAGACGAGGTCCTGGCCGTCCGTCGACCAAGCGGCTTCGGTTACATCTTCGTCCACCCTCATGGGAGAACTGTTTGTGGATTGCGGGATGACGTAGAGGGCCGGGCGGTCGGGTTGTCCGACGGCAAAGGCGATGGCCTGCCTGCTCGGCGAGGGAAACACCGCGATGATCTCGTCCGGGACACGGGCCAGCAACTGCTCGGCTGGCGGGTCAGACGGCAGGGCATTGCGGGTGCCAAGTTCGTAGATGTCGGGGATAAGATTCGTTATGGAGATGGAGCTTGCGGTGAGAATGGGGGCAAGAATTTTGGGGTTTGTTTGTTGGAGATACAGCGCGACCGATCGTGTGAGCCATTCGGCGTTGTACGTCTGCCCGACGACGTCGTTCTCCCATTTCTTGTACTCGGGCGAATCGCCGAACTTGGCCCAATCACCATGGTACGCCTGGATCACCTCCACCATGCTCGCGGCGGCATTGGTTGTCTTCCCGGCGCGGTCGGGGCCGAGCAATTTGGCGTATTCATCCCAACTGGTGGGTTTCACCGTGTGAACGGCAACGACCCGCCGCGAATCCGGAAGCCAGGCTTTCGCGTCGGTCGCGTTGCCCAGGACCTTGCCGGTACGGTCAATCAGGAAGGTGGTATTGTCCGCCCCCTGCACGAACGCGTGCTCACCATCCGGCGCCCAACAAACCCAGTCCGTCGGGTCGCAGCCGGCGCAAAGCACGAGAAGGCCGGAGACTGCCAGAAGAAACCATTGTGAGAGTAATTTGCCAGAATTCATTTCACTATCTCCTTTGCGTTCGCGTCGGCGGCTGCCGCCGATGCGAGCAGGTACAGCCGTTGGTTTGACCAGAAGGGAAGAGACTCGATCTTGCTTTTTACGAGGGCGGCGCGGCGTGACGACGGCATCGATACGCTTTGGACCGATGGCGCGAGTGAGACTGTGTTGTCCTCGTGCCGGAGGCTGGCGCGGAGTGCCAGCGCGGTGATGCCTGCGCCGATCACAAACGAGGCGGCGAGGGCCAGCGCTCGTTCGGCGCGATGACGCCAGACGAGCCGATGGATTTGATTGGGCGGCTCGATGGCGAGCACGGGTTGACGAACGGCCTCGCTGGCCAGATGCACCACGCCCTGAAATTCCCGGGCCCGGGTCGCCGCGGGTGCGTCGTCGGCCAGGTAATCCGCCAGCAGCGCGTCGACGTCGGGATCGAGGCGTCCCAGCGCACGGTCCAGTAGCAAACGTTCGATGACATCCGGTTTCATGGGTTGGTTTCCTCCTGCTGGTTCATGAGGTCGCGCAACTGGCGCACGGCGTTGTGCAAGCGCGAACGGACCGTCCCGACCGGGACATCCAGCACATGGGCGATTTCTTCGTAGGACAATTCCTGTTCCAGCCGCAACTCGAGGGTATCGCGCAATTCGGTGGACAAACTGCCGATGGCCTCCCGCATGACGGCGAGGCGGTCGTCCTTCTTCTCGGCAGGTTCGTACCAGAGCTGCGCGACGGGCTCAGGATCGCGTTGGCGGCGGTAGTGGCGGGCCAACATATTGCGGGCGATGGCGAACAGCCAGGCGCGGGGGATGGCCACCTTGGCCAGTTGATCGGACTGGCGGACGACCTGCAGGAAGGTTTCCTGCAAGAGATCGCCCGCGGTCGCGGCATCGGGACATCGCCGCGCGAGGTAGTGGTACAGTTCGCCCGCGTGCTGCCCATACAACCGGCCAATGGTATCCGTGTCGGATTGCACCTCTCTGAGATTGTCTCCTCTCTCTGAGTAGTTGCAAGCCGAACCCGAAAAGTTCACGCCGGATGGCGGAATGTCGGTTGTGCGCCGGGTTGGCCCAAAGGCACACCACACCACCGTGTTCCCTTCGGCGCTTCACTCCGCCGCGAACTAGGCGGCAGCCTTGTCCTCGATATCGGCCACTTCGAGGTTGGGGACGAGGACGTGGACGATCAGCAACGCGAGGAGGTAGGCGATGCTGCCCATGAGGAAGACAGGGAAATAGTTGCCCGTGTGTTTGAGGACTTTGCCCGTGACGAAGAACAAGATGAGTCCGCCGATCGCGCCGAAAAAGCCGCCGAGGCCCGTGACCGAACCGACGAGGCGCTTGGGGAACATGTCGCCGGCGAGACTGAAGACGTTGGCCGACCATGCCTGGTGGGCCGATGCGGCAATCGTGATGAGAATCGCGGCCACCCACTTGTTGTCGGTCGTGGTCGAGAACGCCACGGGCACGACAAACGCCGCGCAGATCAGGAGCGTGATCTTGCGGGCTTTGTTGGTGGTCCAGCCGCGTTTCATGAAGGACCCCGCCAGCCAGCCGCCGGCGATGCTGCCCACGGAGGCGACGACATAGATGAGCATGATCTGGTATTCGCGGCCTTTGGGGTCCAGGTGGAATTTTGTATTAAAAAAGTCCGGCGAGCCGAACAGGTAGAACCACCAAAAACAGTCCGTCATGAGCTTGGCGGTGGCGTAGGCCCAGGTCTGTTTGTGAGGGAACAGCCGGCGCCACGGGATCTTGACAGAGGGCTCGACGGTGTCGCCCTGGATGTACGCCAACTCTTCCTTGTTGACCCGCGGATGATCTTCGGGTTTTCGGTAAATGGCCAGCCAGGCGACGATCCACAGGAGATCGATGACGGCCGTGATGATAAACGCGCCTCGCCAACCCACCGTGGTGCCGGCAATGGTGATCGCGGAGAATTGTGTCACGACGAAGGGAAGACCCCAGGGCACGAGAATCCCGCCGACGTTGGAACCGGAATTAAACAGACCGGTGGCCAGGGCACGCTCGCGTTTGGGGAACCATTCGGCGGTCGTCTTGATGGCGGCGGGGAAATTGCCGCCCTCACCCAGGCCGAGCAGGATGCGGCAGATGAGGAAGCCGGTGACGGCACTGCCGAACACGTGCCCGATCTCGGGCGCAAACGCATGAGACATCGACGCCAGCCCCCAGAAGGCACAGGCAAAGACGAATCCCCAGCGCAAGCCCATCACGTCCATCAACCGGCCCATGACGAGCATGCTGACCGCGTAGGCGGCGCTGAAGGCCACCTGCATGTTCCAGTAATTCTCTTCGGTCCAACCGAAGGTTTTTCGCAGTTCGGGAGCCAGGTTGCCAAAGACGCCGCGGTCAATGTAGTTGGCGGTGGTGACCCAGAACAACAGCGCACAGATCACCCACCGATAGTTCGTCATTCTCTGCGCATCGGGCGTCGTTGCGGAACCGGTTGCCGGGGTCATGTCAGATCTCATTATTTATCCTCTGCTCGTGATGTTGTCCTAGCGTCCCATCCAGCCGCCGTCCACGGTCAGGATCGTGCCGTTCACGTACTGCGCAGCGCGCGAAGCCAGAAAGACCACCGCGCCCTGCAAATCTTCCGGTCGTCCCCAGCGCCCGGCGGGAATTCGGTCCAGAATCGCTTTCGCGCGCGCGGGATCCGCGCGCAGTGCCGCGGTGTTATCGGTTTCGATGTAGCCGGGTGCAATCGCATTGACGTTGACACCCTTGCCAGCCCATTCGTTGGACAGGGCCATCGTCAGTTGCGCGATCCCGCCCTTGCTTGCGGCGTACCCCGGTATCGTGATGCCTCCTTGGAACGACAACAGGGAGGCGATGAAGATGATCTTTCCCTGGCCGCGCTCGAGCATTCGTTTGCCAATCTCGCGGGCGAGAACAAACTGCGCGTTGAGGTTCACCTCGATCACGCGGTCCCAATCCTCATCGGAATGCTCGGCCGCCGGCGCGCGACGGATCATGCCGGCGTTGTTCACCAAAATATCGATCCGCCCGCCAGACGTCGTGACTTCACGAATGAACTGGTGAAGAGCCTTTCTGTCGGCGAAATCGCAAGTGAATCCGTGAAACTTCCTCCCCAGCCTGGTCACGCGCGCGGCCACTTCTTCGCCGCCTTTCCGCAGGGAAGCACTCACGCCAATGATGTCCGCTCCCGCTTCGGCCAGCGCTTCGGCGAGCGCCATTCCGATGCCGCGCCGGCATCCCGTCACCAGGGCAGTTTGACCATCCAGTCGGAATTGATCGAGAATCATTTCAAATCCTTGACGGCGATCTGGTCCATGTCGGTGAACTCCTGGTTTTCCCCGCCCATCGCCCACACGAAACAGTAATGTCGCGTTCCCGCACCACAGTGAATGGACCATGGCGGCGACAACACGGCTTCGCCGTTGCGCACGACGAGATGCCGCGTCTCCGTCGCGTTGCCCATGAAGTGAAATACCGCGGAGTCCGCTGGCAAATCAAAATACAGGTAGATCTCCGACCGCCGCCCGTGCGTGTGCGGCGGCATTGTGTTCCAGATGCTGCCTTCCTTTAATTCCGTGAAGCCCATGACGAGCTGACAGCTTTGAATTCCATCTTTGTGGATGTATTTGCGAATGGTGCGCTGATTTGCATCACGTTGTGTACCAAGCTCTACCGCAGCAGCTTTGGCGGCGGTCGCCAGGCGTGTCGGATGTGCCGCGTGGGCCGGGTAACTGATAAAATAGAACCAGGCAGGGTCTTGTGCACTCCCGCTTGCGAACTCGACCTGTTTGCTTCCACGACCGATGTAGAGACAATCGAGTTTTGCGAGGGCGAACTCTTTGCCGTCGACGGTAATCGAACCCGTTCCGCCGACGTTGATGACACCGATCTCACGCCGTTCGGTAAAATACGTCGATGCAAGTTCTTTTGCCGCACCCAACACGAGTTTTCCCGAAGTTGGCACAGCGCCGCCGATCACCGCTCGGTCCAAATCCGCGTAAACCAATTGAATCGTTCCCGTCTGAAACAGATTCGGCACGAGGAAGCCGGCACGAAGTTCATCGGTTGTCAGGTGCGAATAACGCTCGATGTCGGGTGCGTATCTGAGTTCCATGGTTGTGGTGGCCGTCTGGTGTTATCGCTGGACACGCGCGCTGCCGCCCCCCATGACCTTTTCCACTTCCTGTTGTGTGGCCATGGAGGTGTCGCCGGGGGTGGTCATGGCCAGCGCGCCGTGCGCCGCGCCATAGTCCACCGCCTTTTGCGGGCCCCCCGTCTTCAGGAGACCAAAAATCAAGCCGCTGGCGAAACTGTCGCCGCCGCCAATGCGGTCGAGGATTTCCAACGCCGGATACTGGCGGCTCTCGTAGAATTTGCCGTCCATCCAACAAATCGCGCTCCAATCATTCCGAGTCGCGGTAATGACCTTGCGCAACGTGGTGGCTGCGACCTTGAAGTTCTTGAATTCGCTCACCGCCTTCTCGATCATCTTCTTGAAGGCGTCGGTTTCGATCCTGGTGATGTTGTGGTCCATGCCTTCGACCTCGAAGCCGAGGCCGGCGGTGAAATCCTCCTCGTTGCCGATCATCACATCCACGTATCTGGCAATCTCACGGTTGACCTCACGCGCCCTGGCCTGGCCGCCGATACTCTTCCACAAGCTGGGACGATAATTCAGGTCGTAGCTTACGATCGTGCCGTGCGTGGCGGCGGCCTTGACGGCTTCAAGGGTCAAGGCGGCCGTGCTCTCGCTCAACGCGGCGAAGATGCCGCCCGTATGGAACCAGCGCACGCCGACGTGACCGAAAATCTTTTCCCAATCGAAATCACCGGGCTTGAGCTGGCTGGCCGCCGTCTGACCACGGTCCGGCACACCGATCGCCCCGCGGATGCCGAAGCCACGCTCGGTGAAATTGACCCCGTTGCGCACGGAGCGCCCAATGCCGTCGTCGGGTCGCCAGAGAATGTAGTCCGTGGCGACGCCGCCCTGCATGACGAAATCCTCGATGAGATGGCCGACTTCGTTGTCCACGAATGCCGTGCACACCGCCGTCTTCAACCCGAAGCATTTGCGCAGGCTGCGCGCGACGTTGTATTCGCCGCCGCCTTCCCACACCTTGAACTCGCGCGCTGTGCGGATGCGTCCCTCGCCGGGATCGAGCCGCAACATGATTTCCCCGAGCGAAAGTTGGTCAAATGTGAACTTGCCACGAAGTTTCAATGGCATTTCTTGTCTCCATTCAGTTCCGGTGCGGCCTTGACGTCCACTTTATCGAGGCCGACGCTATATTTGCTGATGACTTTCAGCCGCGGAAGCGACTTCTCGATGGCGGCGCGGGTGATCGCAGCATCGCCGATGAGCCAGCCGTCGAAGTCGCCCTTGCTGACGAGTTCCAGCATGCGCGGCTCGGGCAGGGGACCGCGGCCGCGAACGAACTCGAAACCAGCGTCCGCCATCAGTTTGTGATGTTCGCGGGGGATGTCCTGAAAAGAGGGCGTGGTCAGAAGAATCCGTCTCATGATTTGACCATAATGTCTGGCCGGCAAAACCGCCGTCAACACGAATATCAGTGCCGAACCGAAGCTGAGGGATTCGGCACCGGAGGTCGTTGACGTGATGAAATCGATGGTTGTGAATCGTGCGGGCTCACGGCGGTGGCAAGGCCCCCAGCGCTCGTTCAAACTCGCCGATGGCTGACGGAGCACGCCCAAAACGTGTGTCGTTTCCCAAGTTTACCCTCACTGAACAGCCCGCGCTCGCGCCAGGTTACTTTGGACCTGGGCGTCATCGGGGTTGATCCGCAGCGCTTGCTCGTAGTGGCCAATGGCCTCCTGCACCCGGCCCAACTGAAACAAGGCGTTTCCCAGATTGTTGTGCGCCTGGGCGTAATCGGGGTTGATCCGCAGCGCTTGCTGGAATTGTGCGATGGCGTCCTCGATCCTGCCCGTTTGCGCCAAGGTGTTGCCGAGGTTGTAGTGTGCCTCGGCGTCATCGGGGTTGATCCGCAGCGCCTGCTGGAATTGTGCGATGGCGTCCTCGATCCTGCTCGTTTGCGCCAACGCAGTCCCGAGGCTGTCGTGCGCCTCGGCGAGATTAGGGTTGATCCGCAGGGCCTGCTCGAAGTGGCCAATGGCCCCCTGCGGCTTACCCAGGCGAAGCAAGGAAATCCCCAGATTGTTCTGCGCCTCGGCGTAGTCGGGCTTGATCCGCAGGGCCTGCTCGTATTGGCCAATGGCCTCTTGCGGCTTGCCCAGGCGAAGCAAGGCGCTCCCCAAATTGTTGTGCGCCTGGGCGTAATCGGGGTTGATCCGCAGGGCTTGCTCATAATGCTCGATCTCCTCCCGAACCCTGCCCGCCTGCCCCGAGACGACCCCCAGATTGTAGTGCGCGATCCAAGCCAATGGGTTGTAAAGCAGATTGTTCCGGAACAGTGTTTCCTGGCTGCGGTATGCCAGACAGCGCTGCCAACTCAAGGTGCCCAGCGCAATCACCACGATCCCGGCGACCAGACCAATAACGAGCCGCTGCCCGCGCTGGAGACACGGGCCAAGCGCCATAGCGCTGGCCGCGGCCAGCGCGGTGACCCCCACAATCGAATAGTACTGCCAATGATCCGCCACCAGCGAATACTGGTAAAAACCCTGGTCGAAGAACCCCAACACCGGGAACAGCATCACGACGAAATACGCGAACCCAAACAACAAGGGGCGGCCCCAGCCGCTGCGCTTCCACCACAGAAGCCCAAAACTCCCTGCCAACGCAATCCCGGGCAGCCAGCCAGTCCAGCCCCACGCCGCAGGATTCCACCGGGGGTAGACCATGCAAAGATTCAGCGGCAGGAGCGCCTTGTAGAGATAAAACCAGGGCGCCAAACCGGCAACCGCCAGGCGGGAAAACAACCCGCCGACTCGGACTACCCATCCGTTCATAGCCCGATGATACTGAAACCAGACAGTCGTCAATCCGAGGAGGATGGAGAGAACAAAGAACGGCGCGGTGCGCAACCAGTCCCTGGATCGGAGCCGGCCACGCAACCACCAGACGCATCCCAGCAGCACCACCGGCAGCATCACCACCGCCGCTTTGCTCAGCAGCGCCAGCAAAAACGCCCCCAACGAAAGACCGTACCAACACCTCTTGTTCTCCTCCTCGAATCGCAAGTACCACAAAATCGACAGCGCGAAAAACAACATCGAGAGTGTGTTCTTCTGCTCGCTGATCCAAGCCACGGTGGCCACGTTCACCGGATGGACGGCGAACAACAGCGCCGCCAGCCACGCGCCGGGAATTCTCAGGCGCCGCAGGATGATCCAGACCAGCACGACATTGGCCGCGTGCAACAGGACGTTGACGGCGTGGTATCCCGCCGCGTTCTTTCCCCACAGCCGCGACTGCAGCCACCAGAAACTCGATGTGAGCGGGTAGTAATCGTTGGCCTCCGTCGTAAACCAAATGCGATACAGCCCGTCGCGCGCCTGGACCAGTTGGTTGTCCGTAATGAGCTCATCGTCATCCCAGATGAACCCGCCGCGCAATGCCGGGAGGTACACAACGATCGTCAACAGGATGATGAGACAACACCCCCCCAGGGAGAAGCCGGGATTCTTGATCGGCGTGGTTGCTCTCGTTGTCACGCGTTTGTGTTTCTCTCAGGATAGATACGCCCACATGCCCGGTCAATATCAAGCCAACAATGACCCGGTGTGGAAAGGCAGGCGGCTGACGGAGCAACGCCCCATGCGCGCGCTACCTCCCAAGTTGACACTCACCGAACAGCCCGCGCTCGCGCCAGGTTACTTTGGGCCCGGACGTAATCGGGGTTGATCCGCAGCGCCTGCTCCCAATGGCCTCCGGCACCTTGCCCAGCCGAAACAGGGCGACGAAAGCGGCGGTCGCTCGGAACGCGCGACCCTACACGAAAGCAAAGGGCATCCCGAACATGAACATGTTCGGGACGCCCTTCTTAGGGTCATGTAAGACTTCGATCTAGCTGCGACGACGGCGAGCGATGAGCCCAACCATCAACGCGAGGCCAGACGCGAGCAACATCCATGTAGATGGCTCAGGAACGTTCGTGCTGATCTCGACCAAGCTGATGTCCTGGGTCATAACAAGGCTTTGCTTGTTCACGTATGAAAAGGCCAATCCATCGAATGAGAAGTCCGTGGCATTGGTGTAGCCGCCGAAGGCGTAGTCAAGCGCGCCGCCAGTGCCGAGACCCGCAAACACCTCGTTGCTGACCGTGAGCACGCCCGCGGCCGACATCGTGATCCGGAAATCCTCGGTGTAAAGGCTGCCGTTGTTCATTAGCAGCGTGGACGCCTTTGAGCCGTTGACCAGTTGGACGGCCACCGGACCTGGAGTGCCGAACCCGCCGGAGACCGAACCCGTGTTGACCGTCAGGGTCTGACTTCCGGTCCCGGTATTCTGGACCGGGCGGTACCACAGTTTCGAGGCGGTGCCCCCGTTGGCGTTCACAATCTGGCTGTAATAACCCGACCACCCCTGGGCGCCGCCGCTGGCCGTCGTCAAGGTAGCCAGATTGCCGGGAAGCGGGGCGATTGGCGTGCTGCCATTGCCATTGGTTGCGCCGGCATCGTACAGGCCGATGTTCAACTGGTTTCCCTGTCCCCCCGGGTTTCCGAGGTTGGCGGTGTCGGTGAATTCCAGGATGAAGTCCACGTAGTCCCCGACGTTTTGCAACGTGACTGGTGAGTTCGAGAACAGCGCCTGGGCTTCGATGAAGCCGGAACTCGAACTCGGGAAAGGCAGGTTTAGATCGCCAGAAGTGAGGGCAGGGGTAAAGCCCGTTCCCTTGTCGGCGTTTATGTCATAGCTGGTGGAGGACGCGGTGGGCGTCCCACCCGGCATGCCTGCGTTGTTGTTGATCGTGCTGCCATTCTCGAGATCATCCGTGAAAACCGAGACCGGCCCCGGCCCCGCATACGTCTGCGCCGAAGCCGACTGGCTGAACACCGCCCATACTGCGGCAGCCGTAATAACGGCTGCTGTAACTATCAATTGTTTCTGTATCTTCATGACCCTTACCACTCCTTCTTTCATACCTCGTTTTACCCGTGTGCTTGACCCTGTGAAGCTCTCACACACATGTTCCACACATTTGCTGCTTACCCTCTGCCCCACCATGGGGCGTGTCTCGTCTCTCCAGACGAGAAATTACATTACACCAGATTCACACTGCAAATTAAGAGCGCAGCCGCCGGGTGTTCACCGAGTCGTGAACGAAGGCACTTGTTGTTCGCTGTCATACCTTTCATTTCCGTGCGGCTGCGCTCATATCAACGAATCGACATAACCGTTACTGAGGCGACCAGATTCGATAATACCGGGTCGGTCTGTTGGTGGCTCCGCCGGTATCCGTATAGCTGGCTGTCGCGCCCGCGATGGTGTTGGTGGCGATGACCACGAAATTGTTGGTGTTGTAACTGCCGTTGGCCGAACCACTAGTGACCTGGACATAGTTGAACTGGCCATTGAGGCCGCTCGTATTCCAGTTAATGGTAATGTCATTGGCCGTTGGCGCACGCGTAATGGATGTGATACGCAACGGCCCATATGCCGTCGCGAACCCGTTGACGATCAGGTTCACCGTATGGAAATCGGGCAGACTGATCGTATAGGTCGTGGACGGGTAGCCGGGCACCCCGCCAATCGTCAGGTTGTTCGTATTGGCATACCAAGGAACCGGATTGGTGGTGCACGCCGGGCACGTGCCAGAGTAAACATTCGTCGAAAAGTTGCCGGTAAACAGAGTATAGGTATGATCACCGACGGTGGCAAACCCGCCTCCGTCGATGAAGTTGAGCGTGCCGTTCAACGTACAATTGCTGCCCAGCGTGATGCTGTTAAAGGTCGATCCCAACGCGATTTGCATCACGCTGCCGGTTTGCATGACCAGGTCGTGCGAGATGGTTAGCGCGCCGACGTTGTTGCTCGCGATCGTCACGCTGCCTGTCCAGCCGATGACGGAACCCATAAGAGTACCCCAAGCCGTTAACATGCCCTGGTTGGTGGTGCCTCCGCCGAACACGTTGGTATAGCCGCCGCCGAAGGTCCCACCATACACGTACAGGCTGTTATTGGAGCGAACGAGGCAGGTCGAGATGTTGGTGAACGAATCTTGCGGGCTCGAGATGATGCAAACGTTGCCGGTGCTTGGGGGTGTGGTCGGAACATCGTTGTCCGCCCAACCGATTTGGAACGTATGGTTGGAGGAGTCACCGTAGCCGCCGTTCTGGAAGATCAGCGTGTTGTTGCATGCGGGCGCGTTCGTTCCAGCTGTATCTCCCGCCCGGTTCCCGACAACGGCGTGCCCGCCGGCAATAAACAGCAAGGCGCCGTTTTGCACAATCATCAGGTTGTTACTGCTTCCCCCCGCGGCGGACGAACCCATGCGGAGGTTGGGAACGCTCATCACGGCGTTGCTCTCCAAGATCACCGTGTTGCCGTAAGAAGCGTTGTTGCCAACGTTCAAATGGCCGCCACTGGTCGTCCCCATGTCAACGAATGTGTGCGAGCCGGATACGATCAAAAGGCCCTGCGAGTTGGTTCCATCACCCAGACTCCAGTTTCCGCCGGCGATAGAGATAGCTTGCGTGTTGGTGCAGTACAGTACCCCGTAGCCATTCTTGCCGATGTACAACGACGTGGAGGAAAAGCCTGTATCGAGGGTGCCGCCGGACGTGGTGACCGAAACGATGGAGGTGGAACCCGCCGCCTGAGCGACCACAAAGCCGTCTCCTGCATGCGTGCGAAAGTCGATGCCCGAACCAATATTGATCGAGACGTTCATGACGGTCCCGGAGGCGTTGTCAAACTGGTTGCTTCCAATGTAGAAGTAGCTGGAAGGAATCGGGCTGCCCACTGAAACATTGAATGTCCCGGAGTTGGTGAACCACGCATAGTCCTGCTGTGGATTTTCGTCGTTGGGATTGCTGGTATCGCCTGGCCAGTCAATCCCGTTGGTGAAGACTCCGGAGCTATTGGTGGTATTCCACTGGTTGGCGTCCGCCCAGTTTGCGCTAGCGCTGCCGGCCCAATAGAAATTCGATTGCGCCTGACTATTGGCCGCGGCTAGAAACAAGCACAGGCCGAGAGCGATTCCTCCGGCTGTGAGATGTTTGCCAAATCGTGACATCAAGGAAAATGTCGAAGCTGAGTTGGTAGGATTGTTTTGAGATGCGCTCATTCCTTCTCCCGTCCGATTCATCGTAAACCTCATGGTCTTACAGACCCTCACGTTTTTTGGAGGTGCCCTAACATCGCTTTGTCGCTCACAATACCACTGTCAGCGCAGGAGGCTTCTCGCATGCCTTCTCACCCCGTCGTTATGAAACACACTACCAAAAATGGGACAAATGTCAACTCCACTTGTGTATTGGTTACGTAGCATCTGTAATCATTGACAGGGCACGCTCTCAGACCTGAGACCAGCCGCATCCGGGTCGCCAAGCCTGTTTCCGAATGTGGAAAGCCGCCAGAAAACACTCACAAATTCGGGCTGCCGTGACTATTGAGGTGATGCAATCGATTGCTTCTTATGCGTCAATGCCTTTTCCCTCACCTTTTCGATCTCTGACAAGCGGTACGGTGCGAAGTGCTATGGTAATGATCGTCGCGGTATGGGCTCTGCCACGGGCCTCGTTCGTGGTCAGCCTGAGATGGTGTGGTGCCCGGCACCCGTACCGAAGTCCGCTGAATGCGCTCTGTTAGCCCCAACGTCATCTTGGGGTCAGGGAGGGCTTGGAACGGGCATTTCCGCCGGTTGCTGAGAAACATGTTGATTGCGATACGACTGCAAGTGGCTGTCGATTTCCCTGGCCAGCGCCCACTGCCCGGCTAAGCGCGCCAGACGGATGGCCTTCTCCGCTGTGTCGACGGCGTCCGTGAATTGGCCGGCGGCAGCATAGGCGGTCGCCAACGTGTTGAGATGTGCGGCGGCACGATAGCCGGTACGCTCGCATGCCTGGTGTGCCAATCGCACGGCCCGGACCGGGTCGCCGCCCTGCGATGGCGCGAGTGTGGCCAGCAGCCAGGCCAGATTGTCCAGGGCCTCAGTCAAGTCAGGTTTAATCCGCACGGCCAGCTCCAGTTGTCTGATAGCATCGTCAGTCCTGCCGGCCGCAAGGAGTGCCACCGCAAGGTCGTTGTAAGCCATGGCGTAATCAGGCTTGAGCCGCAGGGCTTCTTCGTACTGCTCGATGGCCTGAGAGATTCTGCCCGAGGCTTGCAACATATTTCCGAGATTGGTATGCGCCATCCAACAGCCTGGATTCTTCGCCAGCGTATCCCGCCAGAGTGTTTGCGCGTCGCGGTAGATATGCGCTTGCTTCCACGTGAGTGTTGCCAGGGCCAGCACAGCCACTGTGGCTGCCGTTGTTCCAACACGTCGGCCGACCCGCCCACTTCGTTCGCAAAGCAAGGCTGCGGCGCTCACGACCAGCGCAATCAGCCCGACACTGGCCAGGTACTGAAAGTGATCCGCGACAAAGGAGTACTGGAAGTAAAACACGTCAAAAAACCCGAGGACCGGCAGAAGGCCTGCGAGGAAGCAGCCGCACCCAAACAACCCGGCTCGTGCCCAACGTTGTCGGCGCCAGGCCCAGAGAATTGCGCCCACGGCGACCAGCCCCGCCAACGGCAACCAAGACACGAAAGAGTCAGCCTTCAGGTCCCATCGGGGATAAACAAACGTCAATCGGACGGGCCACAGCAGCTTCGACGCATAGAACCAGACTGCTTTCCCGGCGACGATCAACCGGTCGGCCATTGCCAGTTTCCATCCCGATGTTCCTTCGCGGAGTATCTGCCCGTGTTGCTCGATGACTGTGAGTACCGACATGCCCAGCGCCAGAGCGAAGAATGGGAGGACTCGCAGTCCATCTATTCGCCGCCAGTATCCGCGCTCCCACCACACACAGAGCAGGAGGGCCAGCGGCAAGACCACCGTGGATGGCTTGCTGAGCAGGGCTGCCAGGCCGCACAGGAGCGCCAGTGTATACCAGCGGCGCTTCGCACCGGTTTCGAACCGAAGAAAACACAACAAGGCCAGAAAGAAGAAAACCCCCGATTGGGTGTTCTTGAGTTCGGTGATCCAGGCGACGGATTCGACATTCACCGGGTGCAGCGCCCACAGCATCGCCGCCAGCCACGCCGCTGGTATTCGCAGCCGGCGCAGCACAAAAAAAATCAGGACCCCATTGACAGCATGAAACGCGATATTGACCAGGTGATATGGCAACGGGTTCAGTTCCCAGCATCGTCGTTGAAACCAAAACGCGGTCAATGTCAGCGGGTAGTAGCGGGACACGGCCAACGACGTCCAGATCATTTGCAAACCATGGGGCGCGGTCATTGCCGGGTTTTCCGTCAGGTGATGATCGTCATCCCAGACGAAGCCAGCGCGCCATACCGACTGATAGGTCAGGAAGGTCACGATGAGGATGACCGAAGCCGGAAACCACGGCCTGTGCGCCCAAGGGATTTCTATTGGACGGCGCGTCACTGCTGCCCGTTCGCTTGGAGTATCATCCACCGGCGTTCGCTTTGCCACGGGACAATCATACGGTTCGGGAGGTGGTTCAGCAAGGCTCGCCACACACCTCACTGCCGGGGGTAGCTCCGACAATCGCCGTGGTGGGGTGCGACAGAAACTGCGCGCCCTGGTGCGCGGCCTTTCGCGGGGAGCTTTGAAGCACGCACTTGCGGTTGGCAAACAAATCCATTGGCTCCAGCGGTTAGCTCACTCCGGCACCGCCGGGAGGGGTTTTTCTCTTGCAGGATGCCAAATGCCCGTTGGCCGGAGTGCCTCTTTCTCGATCCAGCGTTTTGACCCCGAAAATGGGTCTGGGAGACCTGAATCTCGGCGAACCTGGGCATAGCATACCTAATCGCTGAGGGAACTGGCTCTCGAAATCGGGTCTCCGGCGACAGCATAGTTCTTGCAAAGTCCACGGAAGAACGTAAGCTTTACGAGGATAGAGCGAACCGACAAGAGCCCAAGGTCAAACGCGGTCTGTGTTATGGAACGAAGACGGGTCAAGAGTATCGTGAATGGTTTTACAACCGGAGGCGCAGCCGATCAAATGCGAATCAAACAAAGCAGGAACAAGGCGTTTACTCTCATTGAACTGCTGGTGGTCATCGCGATTATCGGCATCTTGGCGGCGATGTTGTTGCCGGCGCTGAACAAGGCGCGTCAGAAAGCGTTTACAGCCCGTTGCGCGGCCAATCTAAAACAGTGGGGCTTGGCTTTCAGCATGTACGCCGACGACTTCAATGGCAACCTTTTTGTTTCGTGGAGCGGCACCCAATTCACTTGGGATAACACCACCAACCCGTACGGCAGCAACCCCACGGCTACGAATCTTTATTTCAGTTATTTTGGCGGTGGCGGAAACTTGACGGACAAGATGCGCGATCTGCGGACCTGTCCGTTTCTTACAACGCGGTACAGTCCCGCGTATTTGGAGAGCCCCGGGATTTACGGCTACTCGATGGTGCAACCGCAGGCGATCGGGATCGAAGGCCAGCAAACCTACGCTACGATGAATCAGGAGGACGATCCAAACAGTGTGGTCTACGTCAATACCAAGTCGATTCCGCAGCCCGCTCAATTCTTGCTGCTGGTCGATGGGGGATACAAGTACTTTGTGAGCTGCGACGGCGCGGGCAGTTCCGACCATTTGTCGACGGACTTAACCACCCCACCAGCAAACGATACCATCCGACCGGTTGACCGTCATGGGGGTGGAGTGAACGTTCTTTTCGGGGACTATCACGTGGAATTTGTCTCGCAGGCTGCGTTACTGGCGGCAGATCAAAACCCCCCTTGCGGCCAGAAGACTCCGAACCCGTGGTTCGCGGAGAATTAGAACTGATCGAGAAGCCCACGCCAAGGTCAGGTTATCTTGGGGGGGCGCAAGAAGCATTTGTGTTTCGTTTGTTGCTGGAATGACTGAGGCCTTTCGCTGTGCTCGATGTGGCAAGTTGCGCGGATCTTGGCTGTAATTGTGGTACAGATTCATTGGGTCGCAGCAGTCATGGAGATTGAGTCGCTGACGTGAAGCGGGTCGGTCCGGGTGCAACGCGAGCTTTTGTGGTTGTTGATGGTAAAACTCAGTTACACGCATGTATCCCCATGATGGGAACCAAGGGCATTTTTCAGGGTCGATTCGTCCATCGCCAGACGGGCCGGGCAAACCATTCACTACAATCACTCACATTGCGTTCGTTTTGCGTCACGACCTGTTGGGATGCACGAAAATGAACGCGGTGAAGTGGCAAACAGCTTGCTGGGGATGTAATGTACACTGTGGCGGGCGACGTACCTACGGATGATGGCGCGTCCCTCTTGGATAAACACGGCGCGGGCACAAGAACATGTAGCGAGAGGGGTTTCTGATGACAAAGCATACGGGAACGCGGTGTTCGGCGAGGCGCACGGTGAAGCTCCAAGTGCAAAACAATCAACGGTCGCACAGGCGGTTTCCTGCCGCTTCTTGGCGGAGGACGACCGCTTGGGCCGTCTTGTTGTTGCTGGCAGTCGCCAAGTCCGGGCACGCCGACCCGGATTTGCCCATCATTCCCAACCGAACCACCAACGTCGTCGTGAATTTCCACGCGATAGGTGACGGGGCGACTGACAACGCTGGATCGATCAACAACGCCATCACCGCCATCAACGCGGCCGGCGGCGGCACGGTGGAGATACCAGCCAACGGTACATTAAGTACGTATTTATCCGGACCAATTACCATGAAGAGCAGCGTCAATTTGCAGATCGACACCAATGCTACCCTGCAAATGCTGCCGTATGGCACCTGGCCCTCGACCACTACGTTCATCGATGGCGCCACCCTCACCGACGTCGAGATCAGCGGGCCGGGCACGATCGATGGACAGGGGACAAACTGGTGGGTGGCATACCATAGCAGTGGGGTATCCCGACCGAACTTTATCGAGTTCGATCATACCCAAAGAATCTTGATCCAGAACGTGACGCTGCAAAACCCGCCGACATTCCACATCTATGTGAAGACCAGCGACGGGAACCTCACGGTTCAAAACATCACGATCAATACCCCCGGTGACTCCCCGAACACCGACGGGATGGACATCTCCTCGACCAATGTGCTGATCCGCAACTGTCACATCAGCGACGGAGACGATAACCTTGAGATTGGGGGCAATGGCGCTCCGGCGAACAACATCACGGTGTCCAATTGCTGGTTCGGCACGGGGCATGGCGTGTCGATCGGCAGCGATACCGAGGGCGGGGTCAACAATCTTCTCGTGAGCAATTGCTGGTGGAACGGCACCGAGTACGGTATTCACGGGAAGTCCGATACGGACCGCGGCGGCACGATGCAGAACTTGGTGTATGAAGACCTGACGATGTCCAACGTCAATTTCGCCATCGCGTTCTACAGCACGTACGACAAAGTCGGAGCGCCCCAAAACAGCTTCACCTTTACCCCTAGTTACGCCTCTACTTACACGGATACCGGATCGCACACTCCCATCTGGCAAAACATCACCGTCAGCAATTTGACAGCGATCGGCATTGGCGGGAATGTCGCGGGCTTCTTCTGGGGTCTGCCGCAGGCGCCCATCACGAATTTCACCCTCTGCCAGGTCAACATCAACGCTCCGACCAAGACCTTCTGCATGTATAACGTCCGCGGCGTCCAGATCATTAATTCCAACCTCACTGCGCCCAACACAAGCACGAACACATTGACACTCTATAATGCACAATTCACCGTTACCAATAGCGCCCCCAACGCCAATACCGTGACGATGACCGGATTGTGGGCGCCATCCAACACCGTGCTGTCCCTGTTCAATGGCCTGGCCGAGACGGCTGACAGCGGTGCTTTCGGCGCGAATCCGTTGCTTACATTGGCCGGCAGCACGCTCACCGTGAGCAACAGCATGAGCCTCGGCGGATCATCCACGCTGAATTACGGCTTGGGGACAAATGCCACGAAAACGGTGGTGACCGGCAATTTGACCTTGAGCGGCACGCTGAATGTCGCCAATGCCGGCGGATTCACCAACACGACGTACACGCTGTTCACCTACGGGGGAACATTGACGTATAACGGCCTGACGGTTGGCTCGGTGCCCAATACCAACTTCACCTACACGATTTCCACGAATACGGCCAGCCAAGCCAGTCTTGTCGTTGTTGGCCCCGCGCCACCGCCGCCGGTCGCCAGTTTTACGGCGAGCCCGACCAACGGGGCGGCACCCTTGTCAGTGAATTTCACCGACACGTCGTCTGGTTCACCGACCAGTTGGAATTGGACGTTTGGAGACGGCGGAACGTCGACGAGCGAAAGCCCCTCGTATACCTATCTCAACCCGGGTTCCTGGACAGCATCGTTGATCGCATCAAACTCGGGCGGCGCCAGCACGAATACTGAGGTCATCAATGTCTACTCTCCATACGCATGGTGGGAGCAAACCTATTTTGGCGGTACCAACAACCCCAACGCTGCGCCAAATGTTGACCCGTATGGAACAGGCATGAGCAATACGAACAAATTCCTCTCGGGCTTCAATCCCACGAACGCCGCGGCGTACCTGCATATCATCAGCGTTGATGAGCAGGGGAATACGAACGTTGTGGTGACGTATTTGGGGGCCAGCGGAAACGACACGTATGTGCCGGGAATTGCATCACGTACAAACGTACTGGATTTCACCACGGGTGACGCCAGCGGCAACTACACCAACGGCGATTGGCAGGATACAGGCCAGACCAATATCCTCAGCGGCGGGAATGGCTCCGGCACCGTCACCAACATGACGGATTATGGCGGCGCAACGAACGTCCCGTCCCGCTACTACCGCGTGCGCGTGCTGTTGCCGTAGGGGAGGCGCACCCGCCAGCGGGTGTTTAACGATCTCGTGATGTGGAGGAAGCGATAAGATGAAACGGTGGATCACAGTCGTTCTTGCATGGATTGCCGTCCTGGCCTCGGCATGGCCCGGACATGCACAGGTCGTCTACCTCAACCAAACGAATTGGACCTCTTCCAATCGCACGTCCCAGCATCTCCCGACGAACTCGGCGTGGTTTGCGTCCAGCACGGGATCTCTGACGACGTCCGGTGGCGCGCTGCGGATGGTCGTTGGCAGCGGCTCGGGCATGTCCATTACCTACTTCACTCCGAGCACCAACAGCCCCCCTGTCCAGATGAATGTTGGCGACACACTGGCGGCGACATTCGATTTCACATTTAACGGCGTGCCGCCCACCGGCAGCACCTCGGAAGGTTTCCGGATCGGGTTGTTCGATTTTGCCAACGGAAGCAATGTGCCACTACGTGTCAGCGCGGATGGGAGCTTCAGCAGCAGCTCTCAAGGGCTCTTCGTTCAGGGGTATGCCCTGTTCGGGAAAACATATGGAACCTTTGCCGACAACCAGCCCATCGATATTCGCAAGCGCACCCTTTTGTCCGACACCAGCTTGCTGGGATCGAGTGGAGACTGGACGGTGCTGGAAAAAGATCCACTGAATACGAATGTGTTTGACGGTTTTGCCAACCTCACCCCCTACAGCCTGCAGTTCGTGTTCCAGCGAACAACCCTCAGTTCGATGTTCATCAGCATCACCTGGTCGAATGTGGCCACCGGTGCCATCCTCACAGACTCAACGACCGATAGCTCGGCGACCAACTTCAGCTTCGATGGGATCGCGTTCCGTCCGTCCAGCAATACGGAGGCGCCTGCCACCAACAATTTCACGGCGGTGAGCGTCGTGGTGACGTCGTCACCCGTGGCCGCCTCGATCATCACCGACCCGCAGGATCAGGATGTGGCCTCGGGAAGCACGGCGACGTTCACGCCCGTTCCCAACGGAACGCTGCCGCTGTATTACCAGTGGTTTTACAACACGAACACGGTCCTGAGCGGCGCGACCAACTCGACGCTGACGATCACGAATGTGCAACCTGCCGCTGCGGGAGGCTACTCGATGTTCGTCTCCAACGCGTATGGCTCGGCGACGAGCGGGGTGGCGCAGTTGACGGTGGCTGTCGCGGGCCCCACGATCACGAATCAGCCCCAGAATCTGATGGTAATTCCAGGCGAAACCGCCACCTTCAGTGTCGCGGCCGGCGGCAGCCTGCCGTTGTTCTACCAGTGGTATTACAACACGAATTCGGTGCTGACGAATGCCACGTCGGCCACCTTGACCTTGACCAACGTCCAGCCCGGCGATGCCGGCACCTATTCGGTTGTTGTAAGCAACCCCGTCAGCGCGGTCACCAGTTCCAATGCAGTGCTGACAGTCAACACGAATCCTGTTGCACCGCTGTTTATTACGGAACCTGCCTCCCTCACTGCAAACGTGGGAAGCAACGCCAGTTTTACGGCGACGGCTGTTGGCTCGCAGCCAATCACCTACCAGTGGAACGTCAACAACGTACCGATCACAAACGAAAGTTCCGCCACTTCCACCACGCTCACCCTGACCAACGTGCAATCGACCGACGCGGGCAGCTACACGCTCACGGCATCCAATAGCGTCGGATCTACAATCAGCTCCGCTGCCGTGCTCACCGTGATCTCCAAGACCCCTCCGTTGCCAATCATCCCCACGAATAACTTCAATGTGACGAACTATGGTGCCGTCGGCGATGGGGTGACGGACAACTCCGGCTCGATTCAGAACACCATCAATGCGGCCGCAGCCGCGGGTGGCGGGACGGTCGAAATCCCGTCAGCCGGCTCGTTAAGCACCTACCTGAGCGGGCCGATCGTCCTGTCCAACAGCGTCAACCTGCAGATCGACAGCGGGGCGATGTTGCGAATGCTCCCCGAGACCAATTGGCCTGGCGGCGAAACCGGACCGCCGTTCATTACCGGTGCTGGCGTTCACGATGTCGAGATCAGCGGGTCGGGAACCATTGACGGACAAGGTGCGGCGTGGTGGTCGTGCTGCTCCGGCCCCGGCAGTACCCGGCCGGACTTCATCAATTTCTCCGACGCCAGCCAGCGCATC